>Ga0187862_10000148_pt1 | contig 80770 bp, 74 predicted proteins | sample June2016WEW_10_1_FD_133003 | JGI IMG/M metagenome (GOLD analysis project Ga0187862, IMG submission 133003) | Peatland microbial communities from SPRUCE experiment site at the Marcell Experimental Forest, Minnesota, USA - June2016WEW_10_150 | ecosystem: Environmental > Terrestrial > Soil >... | reverse complement strand
TGCCGACGGCTTCGGCTTTGCGGCCGATGCGGGCCATTGGGTCAAGGTACCGCAGCTGGGCACCGTGCAGATCGGCGACGATGTCGAGATCGGCGCCAACACGACGGTCGATCGCGGTGCGATCGACGATACCGTCATCGAGAACGGCGTCAAACTCGACAACCAGATACAAATCGGTCACAACGTCAGGCTCGGAGCGCACACGATCATCGCCTCTTGCACGGGAATCTCGGGCAGTACGACGGTCGGAAAGCGCTGCATGATCGGCGGACTCGTCGGCATCGCGGGACATTTGACGATTGCCGACGACGTGGTGATCACCGGCCTCAGCATGATCACGACGTCCTTACCTAAGGCCGGCAGCTACTCGAGCGGCATCCCGGCCGAGGAAACGAAAATATGGTGGCGCAGGGTCGCGCAGTTTCGACGAATGAGCCGAACCGAGCCGGCGCCGCACGGCAAGAAACCAAGGAGTGACGATGAGTGAGCCGATCACGCTGGACATCCAGGAGATCATGCGGCAGCTGCCGCATCGATATCCGTTCCTCATGGTGGACCGCATTATCGATCTGGTACCGGGCGAGCGCATCGTGGCGCTCAAGAACGTGACGTTCAACGAGCCGTATTTCACGGGCCATTTCCCGCAGAGGCCGCTGATGCCCGGCGTCATGATCATCGAGGCGATCGCCCAGGCATCCGGCATTTTGGCGTTCAAGACCGTCGGCTACACCCCCACCGATGCGACGCGATTTTATTTCGTCGCGATCGACAAGGCGCGATTCCGAAAACCGGTCGAACCCGGCGATCAGTTGATATTGACCGTGACGCTGCTGCGCGCATTCAAGGGCATCTGGAAATTTCATGGTCTCGCCGAGGTCGGCGGCGTCGAAGTCGCTTCCACCGAGATCATGGTCGCGCCGGATACCAAGGAAGCGCCGAAGTCGGGAGAGCGAGGATGATCGATCCGCGTGCGGTGATAGCGCCGTCGGCGCAGATTGCGGCGGATGCGGCCGTGGGTCCGTTCACGGTCATCGGCGAGGATGTGGTCATCGGCGCGCGTACCTGGATAGGGCCGCATGCGGTCATCAACGGACCGACGCGCATCGGCGCGGACAACAAGATATTCCAATTCGCGTCGATCGGCGAGGCGCCGCAGGACAAGAAATACAACGGCGAACCGACGCGCCTCGAAGTGGGCGACCGCAACGTGTTCCGCGAATTCGTGTCGGTCAATCGAGGCACGATTCAGGACCAGGGCGTGACGCGCATCGGCAACGACAATCTTCTGATGGCGCAAGCGCATGTCGCGCACGATTGCCAGCTCGGCGACCAGATCGTCTTGGCCAATAGCGCGACGCTCGGCGGTCACGTCGAGATCGGTGATTGGGTCATCATGGGCGGCTTCTCGGGCGCGCATCAGCATACGAAGATCGGCGCGCACTGCTTCATCGCCAACAACACCGCCGTGACGCGCGACGTGCCGCCCTATGTGATGGCCGTGGGCCGGCCCGCCGAGCCGCACAGCGTGAACGCCGAGGGCCTCAAGCGGCGCGGCTTCGATGAGAATCAGATACGCAACATTCGCGCTGCCTATCGGCTGCTGTATCGCTCCGGATTGAAATTGGACGAGGCGGTGGAACAGCTCGAACAAATCGCATTGGAACAGGCCGAGATCCGGCCGTTCGTCGAATTCATCAAGCGAAGCTCCCGCAGCATCGTGCGGTAGCGGCATGCCGGTGCCACTGCGGATCGGTCTGGTCGCTGGCGAAGCATCGGGGGACACGCTCGGGGCTCATCTGATCGACTCATTGCGGGCGCTCGCGCCGCAGATCCGCTTCTTCGGAATTGCGGGTCCCAAGATGCAGGCGGCGGGGTGTGAGGTCTGGGAGCCCGCCGAATCCCTCGCGGTCATGGGCTTGTTCGAGGTCTTGCGCGATTTGCCGCGCCTGTTGCGTTTGCGGGCACAGATGCGCCGCAAGTTCCTCGCCGCGCGGCCCGACGTGTTCGTCGGCATCGACGCGCCCGAATTCAATTTGGGCCTCGCCCGCTCCTTGCACGCGGCCGGCATCCCGACCGTGCAATACGTGAGTCCGCAAGTTTGGGCCTGGCGTCAGCTCCGCGTTGAGCGCATGCACCAGTCGGTCGACCTGGTGCTGTGCCTGCTGCCGTTCGAAAAGCGGTTTTACGACGATCAGGGACTGCATGCCGAGTTTGTCGGGCATCCGCTGGCCGACGCGATCCCCATGACCGTGGACCGCGCGGCGGCGCGCGCGCAATTGGGCTTGCGTGCAGATGCGCGAGTCGTCGCGCTGCTGCCCGGCAGCCGGCGCGGCGAAGTGATGCGCTTGAGCGCGGATTTTGCGGCCACCGTGCGCTGGCTCGCCGCCCAGCGGCCCGATCTTGAATTCATTGCGCCGATGGCGAACCAGGCCGTGCGGGCGATATTTGCCGAAGCGCTCGCGCGCGTGGCGCCGGGGGTGAGCGTCAAGCTGCTCGATTCTCAAGCGCAGACGGCGCTGGCGGCGGCCGACGTGGTTCTGGTCGCCTCGGGCACCGCGAGTCTGGAGACGGCGCTGTGCAAACGCCCGATGGTCGTCGTGTACCGGTTGGGCGCAATGACGGCCTGGCTGGTGCGGCGCCTGAAACTCGTCAAAGTGAAGTTTTTTGCGCAGCCAAATCTACTTGCGGATCGGCGCGTCGTCAGCGAATATTTTCAAGAGGAAATCGTCCCCGAAGCGATTGGCGCGGAGCTCTTGATGTGGATGGATGACCCTGCCCGTCGGCATGAGCTGGAAGAGGAGTTTTCGCGTATTCACGCCGAGCTGCGACGCGGCGGCAGCGCGAGTGCGGCGCTCGCCATCATGCGCATGCTCGAATCGCGGCGCCCGAGCGATACGGGGCGCCCGAGCGATACGGGACGCCCGAGCGATACGGGACGCCCGAGCGATACGGGACGCGCGAGCGAAACGGGGCGATCGGCATGAACCCGTTGATCGCCGGCGTCGATGAGGCCGGCCGCGGCCCCTTGGCGGGTCCCGTGGTCGCCGCGGCCGTGATCTACCGGCCGGGCCGCGGGGTAGCCGGTGTTGCCGATTCGAAGCTGCTCGATGCGCCGACGCGCGCGCGGGTCGCGGCGGCGATTCGCCGCCAAGCGCTCTGTTACGGCATCGGTTGGGCCGACGCGGCCGAGATCGATGCGCTCAACATTCTCGAGGCGACATTTCTCGCGATGCGGCGCGCGGTGCTGGCGCTTAGCGTGGTTCCCGACCTGCTGGCAATCGACGGTAACCGGCTGCCGCGGCTCACGGGGCTCGGCAGGTGCAGGGGCGCACGCTCGATCGTGCATGGGGACCAGAGCATGCCTGCGATCAGTGCCGCCTCCATTCTCGCCAAGACCGCGCGCGACGCCTACATGGATCGCGCCGATGCGCTGTACCCGGCGTATCAATTCGCTGCGCACAAGGGCTATGGGACCGAGGTTCACCTGCGGCTGCTGCAGCAACTCGGGCCTAGCCCGATGCATCGCCGTTCGTTTGCGCCGGTCGCCGACGCGCTGATGGCGCGCATGTTGGGATTCGCTCCATGACGCAATTCGTGCATCTTCGGCTGCACACCGAGTATTCACTGGTGGACGGCATCGTGCGCATGCCGGAATTGATGACGGCGGTCGCCGCCGCGGCGATGCCGGCCGTGGCCTTGACCGACCAGAGCAACTTGTTCGCGATGGTCAAGTTCTACAAGGAGGCGCAGAACGCCGGCGTCAAGCCCTTGATCGGCGTCGATGCCTGGATACGGGAGCCGGGCGAACGCGTGCCGCCGTCGCGCATCGTGCTGCTTTGCCAAGATCTGATCGGTTATCGGCACCTGACGCAGCTCGTGACGCGCTCGTATCTCGAGGGACAACACCGCGGTGCGCCGATGTTCGAGCGCGCCTGGCTCACGAGCGATACGCTGCGCGGCCTCATCGCACTGTCGGGCGGCCCGGAGGGCGACATGGGCCGCGCGATCGCGCGCGGCCATGTCGACGAGGCGGGCCGCTGCCTCGACGCTTGGCGCGCTTTGTTCGGCGATCGATTTTATATCGAGGTGCAGCGGACCGGCCGCGCGGGCGACCAGGCGTACACCGAGGCCGCGCTGGATTTGGCGGACTCGCGCGGCGTGGCGGCGCTCGCGACCAACGACGTCCGATTTCTGACGCGCGCCGATTTCGAGGCGCACGAGGCGCGCGTCTGCATCCACGACGGCGCGCTGCTCGCCGACCCGAGCCGCCCAAGGCGCTATTCCGAAGAGCAGTATTTGAAATCGCCGGCCGAGATGGCTGACGCTTTCGCCGACGCCCCCGAGCTTCTCGCCAATACCGTCGAGGTCGCAAAGCGCTGTTCGCTCGAGATCAAGCTCGGCGCCTCGATGCTGCCGGCCTATCCGGTGCCCGCCGGAAGCACCACCGAGGAGTTTTTGCGCGATGAATCCGCGCGCGGATTGCGCGGGCGGCTCGCGGGCACCACGGCTGCGAATGCGCCGGCGCGCGACGAGCGCGATTATGAGCGTCGCCTCGAGCTGGAACTCGGCGTCATTTGCAGCATGGGGTTCGCGGGATATTTTCTGATCGTCGCGGATTTCATCCGCTGGGCGCGGCAAAACGGCGTTCCGGTGGGTCCCGGCCGCGGCTCCGGCGCCGGTTCCTTGGTCGCTTATGTGCTGGGAATCACCGATCTCGACCCGATCGAGCACGATCTGCTGTTCGAACGATTCTTGAACCCCGAACGCGTCTCGATGCCGGATTTCGACGTCGATTTCTGCATGGAGGGCCGCGACCGGGTCATCGACTACGTCGCGAACAAATACGGGCGCGAGCGCGTCTCGCAGATCATCACGTACGGGACCTTGGCGGCCAAGGCCGTCGTGCGCGACGTCGGGCGCGTGCTCGGCCACAATTACGGCTACGTCGACAAGATTGCCAAGCTCATCCCGTTCGAAATCGGCATGACGCTCGATAAGGCGCTCGAGCAGGAGGAGGAACTCGCGCGCCTCTACAGCAGCGACGGCGACGTGCGCGAACTGATCGACCTGGCGCGCAGCCTCGAGGGCTTGGCACGAAACGCCGGCACGCACGCCGGCGGCGTCGTCATCGCTCCGTCCGTTTTGACCGACTTTACGCCGCTCTACTGCGAAGAAGGCAGCACGACGCCCGTGACGCAATTCGACAAGGACGATGTCGAGGCCGCGGGACTCGTCAAGTTCGACTTCTTGGGCCTGCGCACGCTGACGATCATCGACTGGGCGGTACGCGACATCAATGCCGCACGCGTGCTCTCGGGCGAGGCGCCGCTCGTGATCACGGCACTGCCGATGGACGATGCGGCGACTTACGCGCTGCTCAAGAGCTGCAAGACCACGGCGGTGTTCCAGCTCGAGTCGCGCGGCATGAAGGATTTGATCCGGCGCCTGCAGCCGGACCGGTTCGGCGACATCGTCGCGTTGGTGGCGCTGTTTCGTCCCGGGCCCCTGCAGTCCGGCATGGTCGAGGATTTCATCGCGCGCAAACACGATTTGAGCGGTTCGGCGATCGACTACCTGCACCCGGATCTCAAGCCCGTGCTCGAGGCGACCTACGGGGTAATCCTCTACCAAGAACAGGTCATGCAGATCGCGCAGCTGTTGGCGGGCTATACGCTGGGCGGCGCCGATCTGCTGCGCCGTGCGATGGGCAAGAAGAAGCCCGAGGAGATGGCCAAGCAGCGCTCCGTGTTCGTCAGCGGCGCCGTTGCGCGCGGCGTGCGCGAGGCGCAAGCGACTTACATCTTCGATTTGATGGAGAAATTCGCGGGCTACGGCTTCAATAAATCGCACTCTGCGGCCTACGCGCTGCTCTCGTATCAGACGGCGTGGCTCAAAGCGCATTATCCGGCCGCGTTCATGGCGGCGGTGTTGTCGTCGGATATGGACAAGACCGATAAGGTCGTCACGCTCATCGACGAATGCGCGAGCATGGGCCTCGCGGTGCTGCCGCCCGACGTCAACGAGTCGGTCTATGCGTTCAAAGTCGCGGGTCCCGCGAGCATCCGCTATGGGATGGGCGCGATCAAAGGCGTGGGCGCATCGGCCGTCGAGGCGATCATCGAAGAGCGCAGCGCGAACGGGCCGTTCTCCCGTCTCGCGGATCTTTGCCGGCGCATCGATCTTCAAAGGGTCAACCGGCGCGTGCTCGAGGCGATGATACGCAGCGGCTGTCTCGATGCGCTCGGCGCAAATCGCGCGACCTTGAGCGCGGAGCTCGGCGCCTCGATGCAGTTGGGCGAGCAGAACTCGCTGGCGCTCACGACCGGCCAGGACGATCTGTTTGGCTTGAGCGTGGCGCAAAACCCGTTTCAATCCGAGACTGCGGCCGTACCCGATTGGACCGAAGCGGTTCGCTTGGGCTACGAGCGCGAGACACTGGGCCTTTATTTGAGCGGACACCCGATCACGCCGTACGAACCGGATTTGCGGTTCCTCGTCAGCGCGCGGCTCGCGGATGTCGGAGGCCCGAAGCCGGCCGCGGCTCCGGAGGGCGGCCGCGCATGGTCCGCCGGCAAGCCCGTGACGGTTGCCGGCCTCGTGCTCGAAATCCGCCGCCGGCCGAATCGCGTGACCTTAATCGTGGACGATCGCAGCGGCAGACTCGAAGTCAGTCTCTACGAGGAAACATTCCAACAGTACCGCGAGATCATCGTCAAAGACGCGATACTGGTCATCGACGGGACGCTGCGCTTCGATGACTTCATCGAAGCGTGGCGGCTGCAGGCGAAATCGCTGCTCGAGATCGACAAGGCCCGCGAGCGTTACGCCAAGCGGCTATGGATGCGCTGGCCCGGCGAATTCGAGGGGCCGCAGGGCCTCAACCGTTTCGAAGAGCTATTGAAGCCCTACCTGCGCGGTCCCTGCGCGATCGGCGTCTGCGTCTCGCGCAAGGATTACTCGGGCAAATTGAACCTTTCCGACGCCTGGTCGGTGCGGCCGACGCGTGAGTTTCTCGACAAGTTATCGGCTCTGGTAGGGCGCGAGGGGTGGTATTTGGTGTATGGTCCCCGCAATGACGTAAAGGGTGAGGAAACATCTTCATGGCGATGAGTTTTCTGGAATTTGAGCAGCCCATCGCGGAGCTCGAGGCAAAAATCGAAGAATTGAAGTTCCTAGGAGCCGATGGGAGCGTCAATATTTCCGAGGAAATCAATCGCTTACAATCGAAAAGTCGAGCCTTGACGACGAGCATTTTCGCGAATCTGACGCCCTGGCAAATCACTCAGCTGGCGCGCCATCCGCAGCGGCCCTACACGCTCGACTACGTCTCGATGATTTTTACCGATTGGCACGAATTGCATGGCGATCGCATGTACAGCGATGACCTCGCGATCGTCGGCGGCCTGGCGCGCATCGAAGGCATGCCCGTGATGCTGATCGGCCAGCAGAAAGGACGCGATACCAAGGAGCGCGTGCGGCGCAACTACGGCATGCCCAAACCGGAGGGCTATCGCAAGGCGCTGCGGCTCATGCGCATGGCCGAGCGCTTTCGCATCCCTATCGTCACGCTGATCGACACCCCGGGCGCATACCCCGGCATCGGCTCCGAGGAACGCGGCCAGAGCGAGGCGATCGCGCGCAATCTGTTCGAGATGTCGAGCTTGGCCGCGCCCATCTTGAGTGTCGTGATCGGCGAGGGCGGCTCGGGCGGCGCGCTCGCGATCGGCGTCTGCGACCGGCTCGTGATGCTGCAGTTCAGCGTCTACTCGGTCATTTCGCCTGAGAGCTGCGCATCGATCCTCTGGAAGAGCACCGACAAGAAAGAGATTGCCGCCGACGCGATGGGCGGCACGGCCGAGCGGCTCAAGAAATTGGGTCTGGTCGACGAGGTTCTTCAAGAGCCGCACGGCGGCGCACATCGCGATCCGGTCGCGATGGCCGAAACCGTCAAACAAAGCATCGTCAAGCATCTGACCGAGCTGCGCGCGATGCCGGTGACCCAGCTATTGGATGCGCGCCAGGCGCGATTGCGTTCCTTCGGTGCGTTCCGCGAAGGCTGAGCGCGCCGCATATAGGATCAGTGTCAGTTGATCGGTGTCTCCTATTCCGAAATGACAATTGCCCGCGCATTTGAGCCGGTCCGCGGCCCTGTGTTATGTTAGCGTTTCAGCGGAACCGGCAGCGCTGGCACTGGATCAACCGGAGCAGTCGCTAGTAGAAAAAATCAAACCGCGGTGACGCCGGCACATACCACGCTTACACCGCGCGGAACACCGATGGAGAAATCATGTTCACGCAATTGCTAGACCCGCTCGGCAACCTCACGCTCACCTGTTTGGTGGCGCTCGTTCCCGTTGTTACTCTGCTGGTCATGCTCGCGGTATTTCGCTTGCCGGCCTGGTTGGCGACGATATTCGGCTCGATCATTACGGTCGGGCTCGCGCTGTGGGTATGGAAAATGCCGTTTGCCGACGGCGCCCATGCCTATATATATGGCGCGGCGACCGGTGTGTGGAACGTCGACTGGATTACGGTCTGGGGCATGGTGCTGTTCAATACGCTGACGGTAACCGGCACATTCGAAAATTTCCGTCGCTGGCTGATCGCGCAAGGCAGCATGGACGTCCGCGTGCAGACCATGCTGTTCGCGTGGGCATTTGGAGCACTTCTCGAAGGCCTTGTCGGTTTCGGATATCCGTGGGCGGTGGTTGCGCCCATCTTGATTTCCCTCGGCATTTCCGACCTCAACGCGATCCGCGTCGCCGCGATTGCCAACAATGCGCCGGTCTCCTACGGCGCGCTCGGCGCACCGATCATAGCGCTGGCCGCCGTCACCGGCTATCCACTGCTGGCGCTGTCAGCCTCGGTCGGCACGGTGGTCGCCGTGCTCGCGCTGCTGCCGCCGTGGGTGCTGTTGTACCTGGTCTCAGGTAAGCAAGGAATGAAAGGCGGCTGGCCGCTCGCCGTAGTCGGATCACTCGGTTATATCGCGGGACAGTATCCGGTTGCCGTCTATCTGGGGCCCTATCTGCCGGACGTTACCGGCTCCATCGTTTGCTTCGTCGCCCTATTTGCATTGCTCAAAGTCTGGCAGCCCAAAACCGTACTTGGTTATGGCGGCGTACCGGTCGATGCGGCGATGGCAAAGCAGACGCGCGGACATGGACTCAAGACTGCCGAAGTGCTGCAGGCCTGGATGCCGTTCGCCGTGCTGCTGATCGTGGTCGCGGCTTGGACCGGTCCCTGGTCACCGTTGCCGAAAGTGAGCTGGTTCAGTGCGAAAGCGGTCGCCTGCTCGGCGCTCGCAGTCACCTGCAATGCGGCAAAGCCCGATGTCAGCGCAGTCTTCAAATTTGCCCCTTATGTCGGCGGCACCGCGATTCTGGCGTCGTGGTTCGTCGTCGCGGGGTTGCTGCTGGCGATGGGCAAGCTGCAAGCCTCTCAAATCGGCGAGGTATTCCGGCGTACGTTCCATCAGATGTGGGGTGCATGTCTGGTCGGCGTGTTCATCTTTGGGCTGGCATACGTCTTCAACTATTCCGGTATGGCGGCGTCGCTCGCGAAAGGCTTTTCGAGCTTTGGCACGGCTTTCATCATCGTCGCCCCGATCCTAGGCTTCATCGGCGTTGCACTGTCGGGCTCGAATACGTCGACCAATGCCATGTTCGGCAAATTCCAGGCGCTCGTCGGCGCGCAGCTCGGCATGCCACCATTGCTGTTACCGTCGCTTAATTCCATTGGCGCGGAAATCGGCAAACCCGTGGCGCCGCAAACCGCGAGCGTCGGTGTCTCGACCAGCAAGTTCGTACGCAAGGAAGGCGATGTCATCCGGCACAACATGGGATGGACCTTGGTTCTGCTCGCCTATCTGATCCTAATTGCTGTCGGGTTCTACCTACTGCATCCCGCGGTGATGACGGCGAGTTAGGAGGCCGTGTCGGGGCGGCAGCCGATTCGGTACCATGGACGGCACTGGTACCGATCTCATGAACCGCTACTCTCTAGGCACGCTCGTGCCGGCTCGCTGGCTCGAACGCTTCACGCTCGCTCCCACGGATTTGCTGCGCGATGCGGTCTACCGCCGGCTCTGGATATCGATTCTGATCTCTTCGTTCGGCGGGCAGGTGACCTTGCTTGCATTGCCGCTGACCGCGGCGGTCTTGCTGCACGCGAGCCCGACCCAGATGGGAACACTGACGGCGATCGAAATTGCACCGTTCGTGCTGTTCTCACTGCCGAGCGGAGTCTGGCTCGACCGTGTCCGCAAGATGCCGGTCTACGTCATCGGCGAGCTATCGATTGCCGCGGCGGTCGCGACGGTGCCCTGCGCCTGGTGGCTCGGTTGGCTCTCGATGACTTGGCTGTATGTCGTCGCGTTCGTCATCGGCTCGGTCAATACGACGGCCGGCACCGCGGCGCAGATCGTGTTGACGCAAATCGTGCCGCGTGCACGGCTCGTCGAGGCGCACGCCAAGAACGCGCTGGCATCGTCGACCGCCGAAGTGACCGGACCCGGCGCCGCGGGCGCCCTGATCAAGATCACCGGGGCGCCGGTCGCGTTGCTCGCGGACGCGCTGCTGCTGCTAGCCTCGGCATCGATTTTGCGCGGTGTGCCGGTGCTCGAGACACCGAGCGCGAGAAATGCGCCGTTCTGGCCCGCAATGCGCGCGGGCCTGAACTTCGTGCGCGGCCACAAGCTGCTGGTGGCGATGGCGAGCTGCGTCGGCGTCTGGCAGATGTGCAATCAGATGGCAATGGTCGTGCAAATTTTGTTTGCGACGCGCGAACTGGGCTTGAGCGAACGCGCGGTCGGGTTGAGTTACGTCGGGCTCGGAATGGGCACGATCGCGGCGAGCGTCATCGGCCAACACGTGGTGCGCCGCATTGGCTCGGGAACGACGCTGACGCTTGGCTTTGCGACGACCGGCATCGGCTGGTTGCTGCTCGCCGTCGCGCCCTTGAGTGCGCTCGGCGTCGCCGCATACGTCGTGATGTTGATGCTGTTTGGGTTCGGCGCCGTCTTCATCTTCATCAATTTCCTCTCGTTGCGCCAATCGGTTACACCGGCGCCGTTGCTGGGGCGCATGACCAGCACGATGCGTTGGCTGATTTTGCTGCCCTCCGGGCCGGGCGCCTTGCTCGGCGGTTGGATGGGCCAGCATTGGGGCCTGCGATGGGCGCTCGGAGTCGGGGGCGGCACGGCGCTGCTGCTGACGCTCGTGGCCTTGCGCCTGCCGGTGATTCGTGATGTCAAGACGCTGCCGACGCTGCAAGCGGAGGCCATCACGCCGTATTCCTCGGATGGGCTGGGCGAGGCGGGACGGGCGAGTTAAGATCGCATCCTTAAAAAAATCCATGAATAGCCACCGAATTCAGGAGCCAAGATCATGAAGCTGCGCGCGACCAAGTGGTGGACACCGGCGGGTTTGGCGCTGCCCGCGCTGCCCGCGCTGCCCGCGCTGCCCGCGCTGCCCGCGCTGCCCGCGCTGCCCGCGATGCCGGCGCTGTGGGTGCTGCTGGTGCTCGCCGTGGCAGCCCCGCTGCGCGCCGGTGAGCGGCAGATTTTCCCGGCGCCCGAGTCCGCCGAAGCCGATATCGCCGCGGCATTGCAGACCGCCGCAGCGACTCACAAGCGCGTGGTCCTGGACTTCGGCGGCAACTGGTGCGCGGATTGCCAAGTGTTGGATATCTTCCTGCATGATTCCGCCAACCGGCCGATTCTCGAGGCGAACTACGTGCTCGTGCACGTCAATATCGGTCAATTGGATCGGAATTTGGATATCGCGGCGCGCTACGGCATTCCGATTTCCAAGGGAGTGCCGGCGCTCGCGGTATTAAGCGAACATGGCGAGCTGCTCTACAGTCAAAGGACCGGCGAATTCGAGGCCATGAGGCGCATGCGCTCGAAAGTCGTGACGAGCTTTCTCGAGCAGTGGAAGCCCGCAAATCAGGGCTGAATCGACTCGACGCGTCGCGGCGTTTTTGTCGTCTTTGGGCCTGCTGCCCGCGCTCGGCGCCGTGGCGGGCGCCGAAGAGGCAGCACCCGCGCAGCCGCAGCTGCCTTCGATCGTCGTCGAGTCGACTCCGATACCGGGCAGCAGCGTCGACATCGACAAAATTCCGGGCAATGTGCAAACGCTGTCGGCCGCGGATTTATCGCGCAGCGGATCTGCGAGCCTGACCGGCGCGATGATTTCAGGTTTGTCGAGCATCAGCGTCAACGAGAATCTCGACGATCCGTTCCAGCCCGACATTTTGTATCGCGGCTTCGAGGCCTCACCCGTGCTCGGCACGCCGCAGGGACTGGCGGTCTACCAGAACGGGGTTCGCATCAACGAGGCGCTCGGCGGCGCCGTCAATTGGGATCTCATTCCCGACATTGCGATCGACCGGGTCGAGCTCGTCAGCTCGAGCCCCCTCTACGGACTCAATGCACTCGGTGGCGCGATCTCGGTCAGCATGAAGAACGGATTCACCTATCAAGGCAGCGAGCTGGAACTGTCGGGCGGGTCCTTCGGGCGGCACTCCGCCGCGTTGCAGTACGGCGTCGGCGACGATCACGTCGCTCTTTACGTCGCAGGCCGGGCGCTCGACCAAACCGGCTGGCGCATGTTCTCCGATGATGTCGTGCGACAGCTCTATGCCGTCCTCAGTGCTCGCGGCGAGCGTTCCTCGATCGAACTGAGCTATGCGCGCGCCGATAACCAATTGAACGGCCTGGGCGCCGCGCCAGTTCAGGAACTGCAATTGAGCCGCGGTCTCGTCTTTACGAATCCCCAGGATAACCTCGATCGCCTAGGATTCCTGACGCTCGATGCATCGTTGAATATCACCGATGCCTGGGCGCTACAGAGCGTGCTGTATTACCGCGAGTATGGACAGACGGTCGCCAACGGCAACACCACGAACTACGCCTCGTGCACGCTTGCGCAGTATTCGGGCGATCTGTGCCAAGCGGATGGCGTGACGCCGCTCACCAATGCGGCGGGCAGCAATTTGCCCGATATTTCCCGTGGCGGAACGATTCCGATCGGCGAGAATGATGTTGAGGCGACGGGCGCGTATGGCCGCGGCGTCGCGTTGCAGACGACCGATTCGGCGCGCATCGTCGGCCACGAAAATCGGTTCGCCGCGGGCGCAGCCGTGGATGATGCGCTCGTGAATTTCCATTCCGGCGCGCAAATCGGCGTCATCGATTCCGAGCTCACGGTGCTGCCATCCAACTTGATCGTGAACACCACGGAGGCGCAGCAGAATGCGGCGCTCGCGGCCGGTCATCAGAACGTCAGCGCGCAGCCGGTCAGCCTGCAAGGCATGAACCGAGATTACGGCCTGTACGCGACCGACACCTTCGATCTCACGCGCGCGCTCTCATTGACGGCAAGTGGCCGGTACAACATTGCCAATATTGATCTGCATGATCTATTGGGCAGCAATCTCAACGGCAACAATCGCTACTCGCATTTCAATCCGGCCATCGGCGGCACCTACGCGCTGCAGCCGGCCACGACCCTGTACGCCGGCCTCTCCCAGGGTACGCGCACACCGACGGCGAGCGAGATCGAATGCTCCAATCCCTTGCAGCCCTGTCTGCTGCCTTCGAGCCTAGCCGGCGACCCGCCGGGCCTGCGTCAAGTCGTTGCGCGTACGGCGGAGCTCGGACTGCGCGGCAATATTTCAGGCGGCGCCGGTGCCGGCAATCTGGGCTCCTGGAATCTGAGTCTGTTTCGCACCGACCTGCACGATGACATTGATGCAATCGCGACCTCGGTCAGCCAGGGCTTCTTTCAAAATATCGGTGACACGCGCCGCCAAGGCATCGAGGCCGGATTGAAATACCAAACCGGACCCTGGTCCGCCTACGTCAATTACAGCTATGTGGATGCGACGTTTCAGTCGGCGCTGACGCTGCCCTCGGCGTCGAATCCCTTCCATAACCTCAATGGGGATATTCAGGTTCAGCGCGGCGATCGTTTGCCGGGTATCCCGCAACACCGGCTGAAAACCGGCGCCGATTTCAACCTGCAACCCGGCTGGACGATAGGGGCGACGCTAACGGTCGTCAGCGATCAATATTATTTCGGGGACGAGTCCAATCAGAACTCCCCGATGCCGGGCTACCATGTCGTGGGACTGCATTCCTCATACCGTTTTGGCCGGAGAATTGAAGTCTTTGCCACGATCAGCAATCTTCTCAATGCGAAGTACGCGACTTACGGCATCTTCAGCGATCCCACGGGCGTCGGTGCGCCGGGAATACCGGCGGGCGCCGTCGCGAACGCCCCAGGCGTCGATAACCGCTTTCAGAGCCCGGCCGCGCCGGCGTCCGTTTACGTCGGCGTACGCATGACGCTCTAAACTTTCCCGAGAGCCTCACGCAGGTCGGCGATCAGGTCCTCGGCATCCTCGATGCCGACCGAGATGCGTATCAACGCATCGGTGACCCCGAGCCGATCCCGTGTTTCCTTGGGAACCCCGGAATGCGTCGTACTCGCCGGATGCGACATCAGCGTCTCGGTGCCGCCGAGGCTCACGGCGAGCTTGATGACTTGGAGCGCATCGAGCAAGCGAAATGCTTCCGGCTCCGCGCCTTTGACCGTAAAGCCGAACGTCGAGCCGGCACTCTCGCACTGCCGGTCGAACACCGCGCGGTGCGCCTCGCCGGGCGCGAGGAAACCGAGATAATTGACGGCGGCCACCTTGTCGTGCGCTGCCAAAAATTTTGCGACGAGCGCGGCATTGGCCGCGGCCTTGTGCATGCGCAGCGACATGGTCTCCATCGAACGCATGATCATCCACGCGGTGTTGGGATCGAGTTGCGTGCCGAGCGCGCCGCGGAGTTTCTTGATCGGAATCACCATCTCACGCGAGCCGATGACGCCACCGGCGACGAGGTCCGAATGTCCGCCGACATACTTGGTCAGCGAATACATGACGATATCGGCGCCGTGCGCAAGCGGCCGCTGGAACACGGGCCCCAAGAACGTGTTGTCGACCGCGATCGGCGGCCGGCCGCCGGCTTGTTCGCTGCCGATGCGCTCGGAGACTTTGCGCATCAGCTGCAGATCGACGAGGCTGTTCGTCGGGTTCGCCGGCGTCTCGACGAGGATCAGGCAAACCCGCCCGCCCGTCGTTTTCGCGAGTTCGAGTGCGCGCGTGGCCGCCGCGTTCACGGCAGAGGCATCGCAGCCTTGGGTAAAGCCGACGGCACGCACGCCGAATGTCGGCAGCGTCTTTTCGATGAGGGTTTCCGTGCCGCCGTACAGCGGTTGGCTCATCAACAGCACGTCGCCGGGACGCACATAGGCCCAGAGCGTCGTCGAGATCGCGGACATGCCGCTCGAGAACACGGCGGCGGTGTCGCCGCCCTCCCACAAACCGAGGCGATCCTCGAGCACTTCCAAGTTGGGGTTATTGAAGCGCGAATAAACGAGCCCCGCGGTTTGACCCGCTTTCAGTTCGCGCCTTCCGGAGCTGTAGTCGAAAAAATCCTTGCCGTCCTGCGCGCTCTTGAATGCGAACGTCGAGGTCAAAAAAATGGGCGGCTTGAGGGCGCCCTCCGAGAGGCTCGGATCGTACCCATACCCCATCATTTGTGTTTCCGGCTTCAGCAAGTGCTTGCCGATCGAGCGCTTGTGATAGGTGTCGTAGCTCATGCGAGATCTCCTGATTAGATGACGCCAATATACGCTTCGGCGTGGACATTCTTGACACAGCTTTGCACGGTGGGGCAGCCACCCGCCGGTGCAATGGCTCTAGAATCTGCAGCGGTGTTTCTCTACTGGAGTTCGATTCATGCGTCACGTCAAGAACGTTATTGGGTTTCCGCTGGCGATCGCACTGGCGGGATGGTCCGCACTCGGCATCGCCAACGTTGCATTCGCCGACGACCCCACGCCGACGACACCGGCGCCGGGAGCCGAAGGTGCGAACGGACGGCATCACAACCCCGCATGGGCTGCCTGTAAACAGAAAGCCGAGGATCAAAAGCTCGATCACGACGCACGTCACGCGTTCATGAAAGACTGCCTCAAGTCGTCGGACAAATCGCCGCAGCCGCCCGCGACTTAGTGAGATTCATGCGCCGCTGATCCGCGATCGATGCGTTTGATGCGCGCATGCCGTACCATCGCGCGCAATGAGTTTCTCCGCAGCCCAGTTACTGGCGGTGTTGCAAGCGCATGTTCCGACCGGGGCCAATGGCTTCGTCGTCGCGCTGAGCGGCGGGGCGGATTCGAGCGCCTTGCTCGCCGCGCTCGCGCAGTTGCGCGCCCCGCCGGTGCACAGCGGGTCGTTGGCCGGCGTGCCGTTGGCCGGCGTGCCGTTGGCGGGCGCGTCGTTGGCCGGCGCGTCGCAGGGATTACCGATTCGCGCGGTGCATGTCGATCATGGCCTCCAAGCCGCCTCGGTCTCGTTTCGAGAGGCTTGTGCGTCGCTATGTCGTGATTTGGGCGTTCCACTGACGATCGTTGCGGTCCCGATCGAGGCGCGCGCCGGCGTCTCGGTCGAAGCGGCGGCGCGCGATGCGCGCTACGCGGCTCTCGCCGCGCAGCTGCGAGCCGGCGAGTGCTTATTGACGGCCCACCACTTGGAGGACCAGGCTGAAACGCTGCTGCTGCAGGCGCTGCGCGGCGCGGGTCTCAAGGGTTTGGCGAGCATGCCGCTCTGCCGGCCGTTCGCGTCCGGCTGGCATTTGCGGCCGCTCTTGAGCGCGCGGCGCACCGACTTGCGGCAGTTTGCGGCGGCGCTCGGCATCGCCGGCATGCTGGATCCGATGAACGCGGATCCACGCTACGATCGGGTTTATCTGCGGCGCGAGCTGTGGCCGCTGATCGAGAATCGCTGGCCGGGCGCGGGGCTCGCGCTGTCTCGCACGGCCTCGCACGTCGCCGAGGCGCAGCATCTGCTCGATGCAATCGCCGATGCGGATCTGGCGCTGTTGCGCGATGGCGATGCGCTGTCGGTGCCGCGCTTGCGCTCGCTGGCTACGGCACGCCAGGTCAATGCGCTGCGCCGCTGGATTTTCGAGGCACGCGCCTTGCCGCCGCCGGCGGCGCGCTTGCTCGAGGCACTGCGGCAAATCCTCGACGCCGACGCCGATCATTTGCCCGCGATCGCTTGGGATGCACAGGCGCTGCGCCGCTATCGGGACCGCATTTTTCTGACCGCCGCGACGCCGCCCCGGCTGGCGCTGCGGCACCCATGGGAAATTCTCACGCAACCGCGTTTGGATCTCGACGCGGGTCTCGGGCAATTGCATTGCGTCGAGCGGATTGGCGGCTTGGATCGGCGGCGCTTGCCCGCGGCCTTGCTCGTGTGCGGTCGCGAAGGCGGCGAGGCGCTCAAGCTTGGGCTTAGCGCATCGACGCGCAGCGTGCAACATTTATGTCAAGCGCTCGGCGTGCTGCCCTGGATGCGCGACTCGCTGCCGTTCGTTTATGCGGGCGACGAGCTCATCGGGATCGGCGATTTATGGCTGGACGCGCGCTGGTGCGTGGCCGGCGGCGAACGCGGATTGGCGTTCGAGTGGGCCGGTGCGCCAAATTTGGTCTGACTCGATTGTCCCGACGCCTTCGATCTGATAATCTGAATTCCCGTCGAATTGTCGTAATTCCCGTAAAGGCACAAGACACACGCGCCGAATCGTTGCAGAGAGCGGCTCGTGTGCCAATTAATCCGGCGGTGACCAACATGACTCGATTTGTATTTGTCACCGGCGGTGTCGTCTCGTCGCTAGGCAAAGGTATTGCGGCCGCATCCTTGGGTGCGATCCTCGAGGCGCGCGGGCTCAAAGTCAGCATGGTCAAGCTCGATCCGTACATCAACGTGGATCCGGGCACCATGAGTCCGTTTCAGCACGGCGAGGTGTTCGTGACGGCCGACGGCACGGAAGCGGATCTCGACCTGGGCCATTACGAACGCTTCGTGCGCACGACGACCGGGCGCAACAGCAACTTCACGACGGGCCGGATCTACGAACGCGTGATCGCCAAAGAGCGCCGCGGCGACTATCTGGGCGCGACCGTGCAGGTCATCCCTCACATCACCGACGAGATCAAGTACCGCATCCGCTTGGGCGCAGGCAATGCGGACGTGTGCATGGTCGAGATCGGCGGTACGGTTGGCGACATCGAATCCTTGCCGTTCCTGGAAGCGATTCGCCAGATGGGCGTCGAACTCGGCCGCAATCATGTGCTGTACATGCATCTGACCCTCGTGCCCATCGTCGGCGGCTCGGGCGAGATCAAGACCAAACCGACGCAGCACTCGGTCAAGGAGCTGCGCGGCATCGGCATCCAACCCGACATTTTGTTGTGCCGTTGCGTGCAGACGCTGCCCGACGAACAGCGCCGCAAGATCGCGCTGTTCACCAATGTCGAGGAGCGGGCGGTGATTTCCGCGGTCGATTCGGACGACATCTACAAGATTCCGCTGTTGCTGCACGAACAAGACCTCGATGACATCGTCGTCGACAAGCTGCGCCTGGATGCGCCGGCGACGGATTTGTCCGATTGGCGCGCGGTCGTGACCGCCAAGCAAAATCCGGAGGCCGCCGTCGACATCGGGATGGTGGGCAAGTACGTGCAGATCCGCGATTCCTATATCTCGCTCAACGAATCGCTGATGCACGGCGGCATCAAGACGCGCACGCGCGTCAACATTCACTATTTCGAGTCTCAGGACATCGAGCGATCGGGGCCCGGAGCGCTGCAGAACATGGACGCGATCCTGGTGCCGGGCGGGTTCGGCGATCGCGGCATCGAAGGCAAGATCCAGGCGATTCGGTACGCGCGCGAAAATCGCATCCCGTATCTCGGCATTTGCCTAGGCATGCAGCTCGCGATCATCGAATATGCGCGCAACGTCCTTGGGCTCAAGGGGGCCAACAGTACCGAATTCGATCGCGCGACCCATCACCCCGTGATCGCCTTGATCACCGAATGGCAGGATTTGGCGCGAGGCCAGCAGGTGCGTGATGAAAAATCCAATTTGGGCGGCAGCATGCGTCTCGGTGCCCAGGAGTCGCGGCTCACGCCGGGCTCGCTTGCGCATGCGCTGTACGGCAAGGAATCGATCTTCGAGCGTCATCGCCACCGCTATGAGTTCAACAACAACTACCTTGATGACCTGACGGCGGCGGGCTTGCGCTTCTCCGGATTCTCGGCCGACGGATTGGTCGAATTCATCGAGCTGCCGAGCCATCCGTGGTTCATGGCGAGTCAATTCCATCCCGAATTCACCTCGACGCCGCGTGACGGCCACCCGCTGTTCACGGGATTCATTCGCGCGGCACGCGAGTACCGGGCGTCGCTGCAGCCCGGCCGCGCCACGGCCTAGCGCACGGCGGCCGTCGTGAAGTTGGCCTCGTTCGAAGTGGGCGCGGATCGGCCTTTGTTCCTGATCGCAGGTCCCTGCGTCGTCGAGAGCGAGGCGCTGGTCATCGATGTCGCAGGCCGCTTGCGTGAGATCACGCAGAAATTAAACGTCCCGTTCATCTTCAAGGCCTCGTTCGACAAAGCCAATCGCTCGTCGCGCGCGAGCTTTCGCGGACCCGGCATCGACGCCGGATTGAAGGCGCTTGCGCGCGTGCGCAAAGAGATCGGCGTACCGGTGCTCACGGATGTGCACGAGGACACGCCGCTGGCGGAAGTCGCGAGCGTCGTCGATGTCCTGCAGACCCCGGCATTGTTGTGCCGGCAGACCAACTTCATCATCGCCGCGGCGTCCCAGGGTAAACCGGTCAACATCAAGAAGGGCCAGTTCTTGTCGCCGTGGGAAATGGCCAACGTCGTCGAGAAAGCCCGCTCCACCGGCAATCCCGCGATCCTGGTTTGCGAGCGCGGGTTTTCATTCGGCTACAACAATCTCGTCTCCGACATGCGCTCGCTCGCGGTGATGCGCGCCACGGGCTGTCCGGTGGTATTCGACGCCACGCATTCGGTCCAATTGCCGGGCGGCAAGGGCGACTCCTCGGGCGGGCAGCGGGAATTCGTGCCCGTCTTGGCGCGCGCGGCCGTGGCGGCGGGCATCGCCGGCTTATTTATGGAGACTCACCCCGATCCCGCGAATGCCTTGTCCGACGGCCCGAATGCGTGGCCCTTGCAGCGCATGGAGTCGCTGCTCGCGCTGCTCATCGAGATAGACCAAGCCGTCAAGAGACGGCCATTCGAGGAATCCCTGCTGTAAGGGGTGTCGCTTTGCGAGGATCAGCGCACTATCGGTACCAATCTCTCAAGAGATCGTGCTAAGCTCCTGTCCCAATGAGAGTTTTCGGCGTCATCTTGGCATTGGGCGTAGTCTTTCTACAGTACCGCCTATGGGTTTCCGAACAAGGATTGCGTGAGGTCGCGCGCCTGCAGAGCGCGATTCATATGCAAACGCTGGCGAACCGCGATCTAGCGGCGCGCAATCGCCAACTCGGGGCCGAAGTGAACAATCTCAAAATCGGCCTGACGGCGCTCGAAGAGCGCGCTCGCAGCGAGCTCGGCATGGTCGGCAAAACGGAAACGTTTTATCAAATCGTGACCTCGGCGACCGCAATGCCCGCCGCGCCGGCCACCACGGTCACCGCCCGCGCGGAATGACCGCCGACAGCGCCGTACGCCGCGTCTGGGCGATCGTGCCCGCGGCCGGCCGCGGGATGCGCTTCTCGCCGGGCGCCCCGGATTCCAATCCGAAGCAATATGCGCAGCTGCTCGGCGCGAGCGTGCTCGAATGGACGCTGCGCCGCCTCTTGGCCGAGCCCCGCGTACACGCGGTCGTGACAGTCGTCGCGAACGATGATGCGCTGTGGCCGCCGCTGGCGGCCAAGCTCGCGACGCCGCGCTTGCAGTCGGCGATCGGCGGCGCAAGCCGCCAGCAATCGGTGATCAACGGCCTGGCGCATCTCGAACCGCTGGCCGCATCCGACGACTGGGTGTTGGTGCACGATGCCGCGCGACCGTGTTTGACGGGCATCGAATTGCGCGACCTGCTCGACGCGCTCGATCGGGGCGCCCACGGGGCCGTACTCGGTTCGCCGCTCGTCGATACGATCAAGCGCGAACAGGACGGCGTGATCGCGCAAACCGTCGATCGGCAAGGCTTGTGGCGAGCGCTGACGCCGCAAGTATTTGCGTTCGCCGAGTTGCGTCACGCGCTGCTCGAAGCCACGCGCTCAGGCTTGACCGTGACCGACGAGGCCCAAGCGATGGAGCGTCTCGGCCATCATCCGGCCCTCGTACGCGGATCCGCGTTCAACATCAAGGTCACGCGCCCGGAGGATCTCGAGGCGGCGGAGAGAATTTTGACTAGCGCGGAGGCAAATACGATGCGTATCGGCCAGGGTTTCGATGTCCATGCATTCGGGCCCGGCGAGCATGTCGTGCTCGGCGGGGTGCGCATACCGTACACGCGCGGCGTCGTCGCTCATTCCGATGGCGACGTCATCATCCACGCACTTTGCGACGCGGTGTTGGGTGCGCTCGGGCTCGGCGACATCGGCCAGCATTTTCCCGACAGCGACCCGCGCTACCGCGGCGCCGACAGCCGCGCATTTTTGCGCGAGGTTGCGGCACGGATGCGCGCCGCGGGTCTCAAGCTCGTCAACGCCGATGTAACCGTGCTGGCCGAGGGTCCGCGCATCGCGGCGCATCGGCTCGCGATGGCGGCGAACCTGGCGCAGGATCTCGGCGTGGCGGCCGCACGCATCAATATCAAGGCGACGACGGCCGAGCGCCTGGGCAGCATCGGTCGAGGCGAGGGTCTCGCCGCGATGGCCGCGGTATTGTTGGACGCCTGAGCCGCTCGCGCGCCGATCCCGCTGCGCGCGCCGAGCTGCTACGCGCGCAGCAGCACGTAGACCGCGCCCGTTCCGCCGTCGATCGCTTTGGCCGAGGTAAACGCCATGACGTCGAAATGGCGCCGCAGCCATTCGTTGACCGCCGACTTGAGCACCGCGCCGCGCGCACCGGAACGGGTTCCCTTGCCGTGGATGATGCGCACGCAGCGGCGCCGCTCGGCGCGGCTCAGGGCGATGAAATCGGCGAGCATTTCACGCGCGCGCGCTTGGTTGAGGCCATGCAGATCGAGTTCATCCTCGACCGGCACGAGACCGCGTCGCAGTTTGCGCAGCGTCTGATCGCGCACGCCGGCGCGCCGATACGACAGGCTTTCTTCAGCCGACACAGACGCGGCGATGAGCGGCATTTCCGCATCGAGATTGACCATGCTCGAGACGGCGCGCGGCGTGCGTTTGTGCCCCTTGTGTTTCAACTGCGCGAGCGGCGCTGCCGACAGCGCTAGCGGGCGCACGCCCTGCATGGCGGCACGAAATGTCAATGCGTCGGCGGAAGCGTTTGGGTCGGCGTCGCGTCGTTTTGTCATAGTCTCGAGATTCGATCGTCTACCGGGGGTTCCGGGCTTCCAGTATAGTCCTCGCGTGAAAATTCTACTTTCGAATGACGACGGCTACCGCGCGGAGGGTTTGACGGCGTTATGCGAGGCGATGCGGCCGCTCGGCTCGGTGGCGGTCGTCGCTCCCGATCGCAATCGCAGCGGCGCGAGCAATTCATTGACTCTGGACGTGCCGCTGCGCGCGCTCGCCTATGACACCGATGCGTATTATGTGAACGGCACGCCCACGGATTGCGTGCACATGGGGATCTCCGGTCTGTTCGACTTCGAGCATGACATCGTCGTCTCGGGCGTCAACGACAGCGCCAATTTGGGCGACGACGTGTTGTACTCGGGCACGGTCGCGGCCGCCATCGAGGGCCGCTTCCTCGGCTTGCCCGCAATCGCCGTGTCCTTGTGTGCGGATCAGGATACGCCCCGCAATTTCGCTGGCGCGGCGCGCATCGCGGCCCGCTTGGTCGGGCTGCTGGTGCGCTCTCCGCTGCAGGGATCGATGATCCTCAACGTCAATGTCCCGGATGTCCCGGACGGTGAGCTGCGCGGCGTTCAGGTCACGCGGCTCGGCAATCGTCACCGCAGCAAGCCGGTGGTGCGCGCCAAGGATCCGCGCGGCCGCGACGTTTATTGGGTAGGCTCCGCGGGAGCCGGCCAGGACGCGGGCCCCGGCACCGATTTCTACGCGGTCGCTGAAGGGTATGCGTCGGTCACTCCATTACAGATCGACTTGACGCGCCACGCGGCCCTCGCCGACATCGAACGCTGGCTAAACCTTGAATAGCTTTATGTCGGATTCGCGCATGAGTGGCATCGGCATGACTTCGGCACGCACGCGCGAGCGCCTCGTGCAGCGTCTGATCGAGCAGGGCATATCCGATGAACGGGTGCTCGATCGGATACGCCATGTGCCGCGGCACCTGTTCGTCGATGAAGCGCTCGCGAGTCGCGCCTACGAGGACACGGCGCTGCCGATCGGTTTCGGTCAGACGATTTCCCAGCCCTATATCGTCGCGCGCATGACCGAGCAATTGCTGGCGACCGGCGTGACGACGAAAGTTCTGGAGATCGGGACCGGCTGCGGCTATCAAACCGCGGTCTTATCGCCGCTGGTCGGCGAGATCTACAGCGTCGAGCGCATCGCGGGCCTGCTCTCTCGCGCGCGGCGCACGCTGCGCGAGTTGAAGATTCGAAACGCCAACTTTCGCCATGCGGACGGCAATATCGGTTGGGCGGCTCGTGCGCCGTTTGACGGGATCCTACTGACCGCCGCGCCGTACGCGGTGCCGAATGCATTATTCGACCAGCTCAACGTCGGCGGCCGTTTGATCGCACCGGTCGGTCCCGAAGGACGCCAGGAGCTGATCCGATTTACCAAGACCGACAAGGGCATCGAGCGCGAATCCTTGGGGCCGGTGAGCTTCGTGCCCTTGCTACCGGGGCTGCAGCAATAACGCGGTGAGCGCAGCGGCCTCGATCCGGGGTGCCGTGCTGGCCGCGATGCTGCTCGGCGGCTGTGCCGGCGACGAAATCCGCGAAGCGCCGGTCTACGTCGTGCGCCCACACGACACGCTGTACAGCATCGCGTGGCGCCACAATCTCGATTATCGCGATCTCGCGCAGTGGAATCATGTTGGTCCGGACTTTCGGATTGCGATCGGACAACGCCTGGCGCTGGGGCCCGAAGGCCGCGTCGCCGAGGCGCCGCAGTCGGCGGCCCCATCGTCGGGCGCCGCAGCGCATGGTCTGCGCGAAGAGCCGCGTACGGGCCGGCCTGCGATGCCTGCGCAGCCGATCCCGCATTTGAATTGGGTTTGGCCTACCGATCGGAATCTAAGTCCGCGCGCCGTGCAGAGCGGCGGAATTTCATTCCCAGGGCAATTGGGCCAGCAGATTCGCGCGGCGGCCGCGGGCCGCATCGTCTACACGGGCAGCGGCATACGCGGCTATGGGCAACTCGTGATCATCAAGCATAACGACGTGTTGCTTTCGGCATACGCATACAACCGCGATGTGACCGTCAGCGAAGGTCAAGAAGTGGCCGCGGGCCAAATGATTGCGCACATGGGGGAGGGCTCGCATCAGACGCCGCTGCTCTATTTCGAGATCCGTTTCAACGGCAAACCGATTGATCCATTGCCGGTTCTCGAAGGCAAAAAGTAAATTATAGATTGGTATCGTAATTTATTGAATATCAAATAAATATTGGATTTTATGTCAAATATCACACGGGCTTGCGGGCATTTTCGGCGTGTGCTTTACTGCGGACACTCCGCGAAAGAGGTCATTTGCGGGGCGCCGAAGGCTTGTAGGGGAACTGACGGGGGATTAAAAAGCTAATAAGATCAAAAAGAAGAAAAATATTTCTCAATACCACTTTAAAATATGTATTCGTCATGCAAGTGGGTGAGATCCGATCTTCGATTCCCGTGCATTCAAGTAGGCGCTCCGCTATTTTCTAATTCTCGCGACGCTGCGAACCTCGCGTCGCGATTCACACGATCAAGACCGCAAGCGCAAGTCGCTGTTCGGCCACAAGCACGTTGAACGTACGGCAGGCGGCGCCGGTGTTCATGACTTCATAGCCCACGCCGGCGCGCATGAATTTCGCACCGAACGCCGCCACGGGGAATGTCTGCTGGAGGCCCGTTCCCACGAGTACCAGTTCCGGGCTCAAGCCCAAGATGCGCGTCGCGAGTTCGTCCGACAGATCGGCGACGCTCACGAGCGTGGGTTCGATCAGAACAGCGGTCGCCGTGACGATGACTGAGCCGCGGATCTGCTGGGTGTTGATCCGTATCTCGCCGGGCGCATAGGCGCGGATCACATTGACACCTGAAGTTAAGTCTTGCGTGAAGCGCATGCGCTTAAGATACCGAATTCGTCATTGAGGCGCCGCGTGTCCATAGTTTTTATTCGTTTTCCTGCGCCGCCGGGCGATGCGCATCCCGGCGATGCGCTGCAACGCGCGGCGCTGCTCGAACGGCTGCTGGCCCGTGCCGATGCCTGCACGGACGTCACTGACTGGCGGCTGGAGGCGTATCGCGTACTGGCGGGCGACTCGGAAGCCGCTCCAGCCGTGGGTCCCGCTGCATTGCATGCGGCGCTGAGGTTTGGCGCTGGCGCAAGCGCGTTCCGATCCGCGCGCGCCTACATGGCGACACCGGTTCACTGCGTCGCGGCCATGACCAACGTGCGCCTGCCGCCGGGAGGCGTGCTGCGGCTCGAGTCGGCGGAAGCGGCTGAGTTGGCCGACGACTTCAACCGGGTCTTCGCGGCGGGAGCACAGCGTTTGATCGCGGCGCCCGACGGGTCACTCTGTTGTGTTTTCGAACCCGGGATCGTGGCAACGGGTGCCGACCCGCTGAGCGTCGTCGGTCATGACATCCACGGCTTCCTGCCATCGGGGCCCGACGGGGCGAGCATGCGTCGTCTGATGTGCGAGATCGAAATGTGGCTATTCGAGCATCGCGTCAATCAGCGTCGCGCCGCCGCCGGCGCGCTACCGGTCACGGGCTTATGGATCTGGGGCGGCGGCCCGACCGTGTCGCGGCTGCCGAGCTTGCGAGGCTGGATGCTTGGCGCGGACCCTTTTTTCGCAGCATGGCCCGCGCTCGCCGCATCCGGGCTCGCCGCCGCGCCCGGGCGTGCGGGCGACCCAGGCCTCATCGTCATCGCGGACCTGCCGGGCAGCGCGGCTTGGCGCGAGGCGCAAGTCGCGTGGCTGCTACCGGCGCTGGCGTCGCTGCGATCGGGGCGCATCGCGCGTCTCGAGTTGTGTGCGGGTCAGCGGCGCTATAGTCTCAGCGCCCGCTGGCGGTGGCGCTTTTGGCGGCGATCTCGGCCCTGGTGGGAGTTTTTTGAATGACGATACCGCAGATACGGCGACGAGCCATGCACGCGGCCGAACGCTTCGGCGCCGATCTGCACCCCGTTTTGCGTCGCGTTTATGCTTCGCGCGGCATAGCCAGCGACGAGGAACTCGATCTGTCGCTGCCGCGGCTGTTGCCGGTCGGCTCGTTGACCGGCGTCGATGCGGCGGCCGAACTCCTCGCTGCGCACCGCGGCTCGGGCCGTGTGCTGGTCATCGGCGATTTCGATGCGGACGGCGCCACCAGCAGCGCGCTCGTCGTGCGTGCCTTGCGCGCGCTCGGGTTTGCGCAGGTCGATTTCCTCGTGCCGAATCGGTTCCGGTTTGGCTATGGCTTGACGCCCGAAATCGTCGCGCTGGCCGCCACGCGTGCGCCGAGCCTGATCGTCACGGTCGACAACGGCGTGTCGAGCGTCGAGGGTGTGGCAGCCGCGAATGCGCTCGGCATTCCGGTGCTCGTGACCGACCACCATCTGCCGGGTGCGACGCTGCCGCGCGCCGCGGCGATCGTCAATCCGAATCTCGCGGGCTCGAGTTTCGCGAGTCCTTGCCTCGCGGGCGTCGGTGTGGCGTTTTACGTCATCGTTGCGCTGACCCGATTATTGCAGAACACCGACTTCAAGCCTGCCGAGCTGCTGGATCTGGTCGCGCTCGGCACCGTGGCCGATGTCGTTCCGCTCGATCGCAATAATCGGATCCTGGTTGCCCAGGGCATGCGCCGCATCCGAGCCGGGCGATGCGTTCCGGGCATCCGCGCGTTGCTCGATTGCGCGGGCCGGCGATTCGACCAAATCACCGCCGCGGATTTGGGCTACGCGGTCGGACCGCGCTTGAATGCGGCGGGCCGCCTGACCGACATGAGCCTCGGCATCGCCTGCCTCTTGACCGACGATGCCGGCGAGGCGGCGCGGCTCGCGGCGCAGCTCTCGAAGCTCAATGAGGAGCGCCGCGAAATCGAAGGGCGCATGCAGCTCGAAGCGGTCGACATCGCGGCCGCGATTTCCAAGCAGGCCGACGGCGCCGAGTCGCTCGGCCTGTGTCTGTTCGACGAGACTTGGCACCAAGGGGTCATCGGACTGGTCGCCGGGCGCATCAAGGATCGGCTACATCGACCCGTGATCGCTTTCGCGCTCGCCGAGGACGGATCGTTGCGCGGTTCCGCGCGCGGCATAGCCGGCGTGCACATTCGCGATGCGCTCGATAGCGTCGCGGCGCGCCACCCCGAACTGATCCAAAAATTCGGCGGACATGCGATGGCCGCGGGATTGAGTCTACATCGGGATCATTTCCCCGCGTTCCGCGCGGCGTTCGCCGCCGAGATCGCCACGCGCATGACCCCGGAATCCTTAGGTCTGTTCATCGATTCGGACGGTGAGTTACAGGCTGCGGAGATCTGCATGGATACCGCGCGCATATTGCGCGGCGCCGGTCCCTGGGGCCAGGGATTTCCGGAACCCGTATTCGACGGCGTTTTCGACGTGCAGGGCACGCGGATCGTCGGCGAGAAGCATCTCAAGCTCAAACTGCGCGCGAGTCCGCGCGGCGAGACGATCGATGCGATCGCCTTTGGCTATGTGGGGGGCGCGGCGGAAAGCGCGAGCCTGCGCGCCGGGGCGCGCGTTCGAGTCGCATACCGGCTGGAAGTCAATGAATACAACGGTACGCAGAGTCTGCAGCTCAACTGCCAGCATCTGCAGGTCGCGCCGGCGACTGCAGCGCTGCCATGATTCGTCATCATTGAGTCAGCGTCACGCCGCTATTGCTACCCACACTCTGGTCACATCGTCGCAACAGGTGTGCCATGTCCGTCAAGTTAATACTGATCGCAATCATCACCTTGCTGCTGCTGTGGCCGCTCAATCTCGTGCAAGGATTGATCGGCGAGCGCAGCGCCATGCGGGCCGCGGCCGTGGAACGGGTCGCGGGCAATGTCGGGCATGCACAGCAAATCGGCGCCGTGATGTTGATCGTTCCAGTGACTCGCAGCTGGACCGCCGACGGCAAGGCCTATTCAAAAACCGCCGAGCATCATCTGCTCGCCCAGACCGTGCACCTCGACGGCAGCGTAGACGGCGCGGCACGCCATTCCGGTATCTATTCGGTGCCGACCTTTCAAGCGAAATTGCAAGTCAGCGGCACATTGACGACCGCCGAATTGCGAGGCGCGACGATGCCGGAGAGCGGCATCGTCAAACGCATCGGGCAGGCCGCGCTGTTTGTCGCCATCTCCGATCCGGCCGGGATCCGCACGCTCGCCGGCATCCGCGTCGACGGCAAGATGTTGCCCGTGACTCCGATGCGCATCGGGGAGTTGAAAGGGGTCGGCGTGAATCTGGCGCAGTTCGACGGTGATCTTCCGGGCGAGATCGAATTCGCGTTCGATCTGCAGATCTGCGGCACCGAGCGCCTGCAATTTCTTCCGCTTGCCGAGTCGACGCAAGTCGACTTGCGCTCATCCTGGCCGAGCCCGAGCTTCAGCGGTGCCTTCGGACCGCTTGGATCGCCGCGCATCTCGAGCGAGGGGTTCACGGCTCAATGGCGCGTGTTGCAGTTGAACCGCGGCTACCCGCAGCAATGGGCCGATGACAAAGTCGGTCAAACGCAGATCGCCGAGTCGGCTTTCGGCGTCGATTTCTATGAGCCCATCGATACCTATCAGTGCAATTACCGCGCGAACCATTACGCGTTCCTATTTATCGCCGTGAGCTTCATGGTGCTGTTCCTGCTCGAACACTTGCTCGGACTGCCGCTGCACCCCGTGCAATACGCGATGACCGGGGCGGCCTTGTCGATTTTCTATCTGGTACTGCTGGCGGTCAGTGAACATCTGCCGTTTGGTCCGGCCTATGCGATCGCGACGGCCGCGCTGGTTCTATTGCTATCGATATACTACAGCGGCGTCCTTAAGCGAGTTCGAGCCGGTGCGATCGCCGGCCTCGTCAGCAGCCTCTGTTATGCGCTGCTGTACTTGTTGATATTGTCGGAGGATTACGCGCTTCTGTGCGGCGCGCTCGCGCTCTTTTCGGTGCTGGCCGCGATCATGATCGCGACGCGCAAGGTCGATTGGAGCCGGCTCGGAAGATCGGCCTAGCGGGGGCGCTATACTCTATCCGCGTACCGTTTGAGTACAATCGCGCCTGGATGCAGTGGGGGACCAGCGGTGACGACAACATATAAGCTCTATGGGTGGGTGGGTTCCGGTTCATTCGCGGTACAGGTCGCGCTCGAAGAAATCGGCGTGCCCTACGAGCGCATTTGGGTCGGGCGCGAGCCCGATGCGATCGCGCAATATCGGCAATTGAATCCCACGGGCCGCGTGCCCGCGCTCGGATTACCCGACGGCACGGTGATGTTCGAATCGGCGGCGATACTGATTCACCTTGCGCTTGCCCACCCCGACGCGCGCCTGGCGCCGCCGCCTGGCACGAGTGCGCATGCGCGATTCCTGCAATGGATGGTGTACTTGTCCGCGAATGGCTACGAATCGGCGCTGCGCATATTTTATTCCGAACGCTTTTCGACTCGCGGCGCCGCGGATGCCGAAGCGATTCGCGAGAAGGGTACCGCGGATTACCTTGCGAACCTCGCTCTGATCGACGCGAGGCTCGCGCCCTACGTACTCGGCGCGGATTATTCGATCGCCGATGCGTATCTGTACATGCTGGCCTCGTGGAATCCGGGTGACAAAGCGCAGCTCTACGCGCGTCTGCCGCGGCTCGAGGCGCTTTGCTCGCGCGTGGCGGCGCGACCGGCCATCGTCAAGGTGGAGGCCGATCACGCGGAATAGGGGCCGTGGCGCGATGCGTCAGATCGGATCGTCGAGCGATTTTGCGAGCGGCGTGAACAGCTGCGGACCCGTGGCCGTCATGTGCCAGCAATCCTCGAGGCGCACGCCGAATTCACCGGGAATGTAGATCCCGGGTTCATCCGAGAAACACATGCCTGCTTCGAGCGGCGTGGCATCCCCATGCACGAGGTAGGCCGGTTCGTGTCCGTCCAAGCCGATCCCATGGCCGGTGCGATGCGAAAGGCCCGGCAGCCGGTAACCCGGTCCCCAACCCTCGCGCTCGTAGTAGCCGCGCACCGCATCGTCGATGCGGCCCACGAGAACGCCGATTTTCGCGGTCTCGAGCGCGAGTTCCTGGCCGCGCTTGACGGTATTCCAAACCTTTCGCTGGCGCTCGCTCGCCGCGCCGAACACCCAGGTGCGCGAAATATCCGACTGATAACCCTGCACGGTGCAGCCGCAGTCCATGAGGACCGTCGAGCCGTCGCGGACCGTTTCGGCGCGGTGCGAGCCATGCGGATACGCCGACGCTTCGTTGAGCAGCACGAGCGAGAACTCCGGCGAGCCGCCCAATTCGACCGTCACGCCGTCCATGAGCGCGCCGATTTGCGCAGGCGTCATGCCGCGCTCGAGGCGCGCGTGCACGGTGCGCAGCGCTTCGATCGTGACTGCGTTGGCGATCTGCATCAAGCTCAGCTCGGCGGGCGACTTGACGAGGCGGCACGCGCGCACGAAAGGATCGCCCGTGACTATTTCGATTTTTTGCGCCGCACGCCGGACACCGTCGACGATGAAGAAGCGCATCGTCGATTCGACCGCCACGGGGCCCGAGGCGACGCCTCGGTCGCGCAGCGCTTGGGCGATGATCTCGAAGGGACTATCCGCCTCGTTCCAGGTTCTGATCTGGTCGCCGACTTGGAAGGTCTCGCGAACCGAGGGTTCCTCGAACGCGGGCGTCACGACGATGAGGTCGCCGCGCGCCGGTAGGATTGCAGCGGTGGTCCGCTCGGACCGGCGCCAGCGAATTCCCGTGAAATACTCGAGTGTCGAACCGGATTCGACGAGCAGCGCACCGGTCTTGCGCTCGATCAGAAGCTTCTGCAGCTTATGGATGCGCGCGCGGCGCTCGTCGACCGAGATCGGTTTGGCGTCCGTCGTCAGGGATTGCAGCTTGGGCGCCGAACTCACGGGTGCCGCTTGCTCGGCACCCATCGCAAGCAGTGGCGCGGCGCCCGCGGCGGCGAGAAAAGTGCGTCTAGAAATCATGGCATGGATCTCCTCGGCGGCGCGGCTCCTGCGCCCCGGCGTGCCGATGGGACCGCACGTTAGCATGTGTCAGGAATCGTTTCGAGATTGAGTGTTACTCTTTAGCGGATGCCGATCAACGCGAGCACCGAGGAAGTTCACATGAGTCTTGCCACTCGCCAATTATGGCTGCATCACAACACGACGATCACCTGTCCGCATTGCGCGCAGGAATTTCCGTTGGATCGGGGCTTCGGCCAGAAGGCGCTGGAACAACTGGCCGAGGCCAGCGCGGCTGCGATCAGCGCGATGCGCAATGCCGAACGCGCCAATGTCGAACGGCTCGCCGAACAATCCTTGGCGCTGCAACTCGAGGAGCTGCAGAAGGCGCTCGGTGAGCGCGATCGTGCGCTGGCCGATAAGGCGCGACAGGTGACGGCGCTGCGCGACGAGCAACTGCAGCTGCGCAAAGAGCGGGAAATGCTCAAGGACGAAAAAGCGGCGCTCGCTCTCGATGTCCAGAAACAGGTCGATGAACAGATTCAGCGCCGCGAATCGATCGTGCGCGCCCAGGAGCAGCAGCGGGGCCAACTCGAAAAAGCCGAGCTGCAGAAGAAGCTGGATGACGCCGTCGACGAGTTGGCGGCCGCGCAGCGCAAGATGGAGCAGGGTTCCCAGCAGCTGCAGGGTGAAGTGCTCGAATTGGTCATTGAAGAGGGATTGCGCCGCGCTTTTCCGCTCGACGCGATCGAGGAGGTCAAGAAAGGCCAGCGCGGCGGCGATGTGCTGCAGCGAGTCATCACGCGCGGCGGCCAGGCGGCCGGCACGATGCTCTGGGAGACCAAGCGCGCCAAAGAATGGGGTCCACAATGGATTGCGAAGCTCAAGGAGGATATGCGCGCCTGTGGCGCCGCGGTCGGAATTTTGGTCACGATGCCCGCCGCGCTGCCAAAGGATTGGCCTCCGGGTGCGTATTTCGGCTTGTACGAGGATGTCTGGGTCACCCAGGCCTCTACCGCGATCGGCATGGCCGAAGCGCTGCGCTCAGGGCTCTTGGACCTGCATCGGCAACGCGCGATATCGGCCGGCAAGGGCGAGAAGATGGAGGCGCTCTACGACTACCTGACGTCGCCGCAATTCGCGCACAAGCTCAAGGCGGTCTACGACACGTTTAAGAAAATGCGCGAGGAACTGGAATCGGAAAAAAACGTCACGATGCAGCGCTGGGCGCGCCGCGAGAAGCAGCTGCAAGCCGGTGTCGGCCAGCTGCTCGGCATCGGCGGGGAGATTCAGGGCCTCTCGCAGCAAGAGCTGCCATTGTTGGAACTGGAGAACGATGCGGCGGCCTCGGACTCCGGCGCTTCAGCCGAGCGATAACGGGATGCCCCTGCAGCTGCGGCCTCGCAATCCGGTGTTTCGGCGCGCAGGCCGCCGATTTCGGTCCGTAGCCTGGTTCTTTCCATAATCTGGCGCCGGTCGGCGCCATGCCGCGATCGGCTATCATGGCTCAGCGATCGTCCATGATGGCGCGATGATCGGCTATGATGGCGACGATCCGCCACGTTGCTGCGAGGGGAATCGTGAAACCGAAATCAGCTTACGTTGCCGCCTTGCCGATCCTCCTGATGTTCGGGCTCATTGCCGGGCCCATTGCGGCTGCGCCGCTCTCGCATCTAACGGTGCGCATCGTCACGGGTGCGCAGCCGCTGCTTGCGGGCAGCGATGTGGAGCTGCGCATCTATGCGGTCGGCGGACGCGTTCTACGCTTTCCGTTGGCGCATGGCGACGCGTGGTCGGCCGACTCGACGCGCCTCATTCCGGTGAGCTTGTCCGATCCCCTGGATCCGCGCACGGTCATGCGATTCAGCATTTATTACCGCGCCGCTGCGCCCGAATCCCCGCCATGGGAGATTGCCTCTGCGGAAGTGGATATCAGCTCGGGCCGAAACGCGCCGGAGCGCTTGCTCGATGCGACGGTGTCCGGGGTGATTACCAAGCAGGGCGAGGTCGCCACCGAAGAGCGCAGCGCAGGCTCGCTGGTCTGCGCCACGGACGCGGATTGCGATGACCACCGCAGCTGCAACGGCATCGAGCGCTGTCGGCCACGCGCTGCCGGCGCGGATGCGCGCGGCTGCGTCAAGGGAACGCCGGTGGTTTGTCCGGTGAATCAAGTCTGCACCGAAGGGCACGGCTGCGTAGGCCCCGATTCGCTCAAAGGGAGTCTCGCGCAGCCGCCGGCAGCGCACTGAACCGAAAGCTTCGACCCCCCCCGATCGCGCTTCCGCGACGGTGCTTAAGATCCTGGGTGTCGTCGGCGCCGAATAGGCGCGGTCTACTCGCCGGCCGCGCCCGACAACAACACGTGTTCCGCGGTCCCGTCGTCGAGACTCGCCGTATCCGGCGGACTCGTTGCTTGTCGATCGGCTATGCTGCGCGCCGCGCGTGTGGCGGTCGCCATGTCGATCTTGCCGTTGAAACTCGCGCCATCGGCGATCGAAACGCGCGGCGCCATCAGATTGCCTTGCACTTTCGCCGTGGGCCGTATGCTGATCGACTCGAGCGCGTACAAATCGCCCTCGATCGTGCCGTCGACGATGATATTGCGGGCGCGTGAATCGCCCTTGACGACACCATCGGTGCCGATCGTGAGGTTTTGCGTATGGTGAATCGATCCCTCGATTCGCCCCTGCATGACGAAATCCTCGTCGGCGCGCAATTCGCCCTTGAAACGCAATGACGGCCCGAACACCGAGCCGACCGGCTTCGGCTCCGCCGCCGGTTTGACTTCCGCCGGTTTGACCTCGGCAGCTTTGGCTTCGGCGGGCTTGACGTCGAGCGCCGGCTTCATTTCCGCGCGTGCCGCGGGCGCTGCGGGCGCGCTCGTCAGCGGCGACTTAAATTCGAACTCCGCGAGCCGCGGATCGGGAAAGCTTTCGCGCGACGCGCGCTTGTCAAAATTCGTGCTGCTCATGGATGCATTGTCTCCAGCGGTGTTCTTGAACCAAGCCATGGGGTACTCCGGACGGTATCAGGCGGCGTTTGGCGCGCGATGTCCTGATCCTGATGCGGGCGTCTTCACGGTTTTGCCGTCGCTCATGTCGACGCTGCCGTTGAACTTGGCGCCCTGCAGGATGGTTACCGACGGTGCCGTGATATTGCCGGTCATTAGCGCGGTTTCGGTCACCGCAACCGATTTATCGGCGCGGACGTCGCCTTCGATTGTTCCTTCGATGACGACCATGGTCGCTTCGACGTTGGCGTGGACCGTGCCTTCGCGCCCGATCGTGAGGCGCTGCGTGCGGGTGATCGAGCCCTCGATCTTGCCGTTGATGACCAGATCCTCCTCGGAGGACAGTTCACCCTTGAATTTGATCGTGGGTCCGAGTATCGACGTGCGTTCTTTCAACGTATTGTAGGGATTGCTCATCGTCGAACTCCTGGGGGGCTAGCGAATCAATGCGGATCGATCGGCGCCAGAGGATGCTACGCGCGGCATTCCGCGGTCCCCACCAACTGCGTCACAAAAAGACGCCCCCTGGTGGAGCGGCGCGTCCGCGAGCTTTCGAAGATTCATCGTTTGGTCACAAAACTTGAGCAAGCTTGTCGCAATGCAGATACAGCACAACGATTTGCGAGTGTAGGGCGTCCTTGAAAACGATCGATTTGGTTTATTGCAACGCCGGCGGCGGCCACCGGTCCGCGGCGATCGCCCTCGAGACCGTGATTCGCGACCAGGCTCGGCCCTGGCGGATTCGCCTCGTCAATCTGTTCGAAGTGCTCGACCCCCAGGGCGTGTTTCGCAAGACCACCGGCATGAACCCCGAGGATTACTACAATAAGCGGCTCGCCCGCGGCTGGACCTTGGGTTTGGCGCAGGAGCTGAAGCTGCTGCAGGCGCTCATACGCCTCAGCCATAAATCCATCACCAAGCAGTTGCGCCGGCATTGGCGCAGGACGAAGCCGGACATGGTGGTTTCACTCGTGCCGAACTTCAATCGCGCGATGTATGAAGCCCTGGCCCACGCGCTGCCGAGCGTTCCGTACCTGACCGTCATGACCGACCTTGCCGATTACCCGCCGCATTTCTGGATCGAGCCGGAACAGGACCAGCATTTCGTTTGCGGTACGCCGCGAGCGGTTGCGCAGGCGCGTGCGATGGGATATGAGGAAAATCGCGTGCATGCGACCTCCGGGATGATCATACGGCCGGATTTCTATCGCGAGCTCATCGTCGATCGATGTGCCGAGATGCGTCGCCTGCAGCTCGATCCGGATCGCCCGACGGGCATCGTCATGTTCGGCGGCCACGGTTCGCGGGCCATGCGCGGCATCGCGAAAAGACTCGAGGACACGCAGTTGATTCTGATCTGCGGGCACAATGGCGCGCTCGCCGAGCGGCTGCGCACGATGAGTGCCGCGGCGCCAAGGCTCGTGATCGGATTTACCCCGGATATCCGCTATTACATGAAGCTCAGCGACTTCTTCATCGGCAAGCCCGGTCCGGGCAGCATCAGCGAGGCCGTGCATCAGGGCCTGCCGGTCATCGTCGTACGCAATGCAATGACGATGCCGCAGGAGCGTTACAACGCGCAATGGGTGCGGGAAAACAAGGTCGGCGTCGTGCTCGATTCGTTTCGCTCGGTGCGCGGCGGCGTCGCGGAAGTCATGAGCCGGCTCGGCGAATTTCAGGATGCGATCGGCCGTATCGAGAACCGCGCGGTGTTTGAAATTCCCGAGATCATGAACGCCGTTTTGCAGCAGGGCCGTGCGTCGCGGCGGCCGGTCGCGGTTCGAGAGCACGGTTTAGCCCTGCATTGACGCCGACTGTCGGCTTACAATGCCGGCATGATCAAAACAATCCGTTTGTTGACGGCGATCGCCGCGCTCGCCGCGCTTGGCTGGCCGGCCCTCGTAGGCGCCGCCGAGACGCTGCTGCTACACGGCTCCATCTACACTGCAGATGCGCGGGGACGTTTCGTGCAGGCGCTCGCGATCGAGGACTCGCGCATCACCGCCGTAGGCACCGATGCGCAAATCCTCAAGCGTCGCCGTACCGGCGCGCAAGTCATCGACCTGCACGGGCGCACCGTGATTCCCGGTATCGTCGATTCGCATATGCACTTGCTCTACGGCGCGTATGCCTTGTACGGCCTGAATCTGTCGACACCGGAAGAGAGCATCACGCCCGACAAGCCCGATGTCCTCGTCGACCGCTTGCGCAGCTATGCGGCGGCCCATCCGGCCGACGCGGTGCTATTCGGGCGTGCCGATTTCTCCACGGCGCCGCCGACGACGCCGAGCTATCGATTGCTCGATCGCGCCGTGGCGGACCGTCCGGTCGTGATTCACAACTCCTCCGAGCACGCGATGTGGCTCAACTCCGCGGCGCTGAAGTTGGCGGGACTCGACGACCGGCCGGTCTCTGACGCCGATGAGGAGCGGGGCGTCGTGCGCGACGCGAGCGGGCATCCGACCGGAGTGCTGCTCGAGGCCGCCATGCAGCTCGCGGCGCGCGCGGTTGCCGCAATGATCCCCGTGGATCGGCAGCTGCAGATGATCCGAGCCGCGACGCATTACTTGAACGGCTTCGGCATCACCAGCGTCGTGAATGCCACCGGCGATCTGGCGGAGCTGCGTCTGTATGCCATGTTGCGCGATCGCGGCGAGCTCAGCGTCAGAACCCGCACGGCGTTCGGGGCGGTTGCCGTGGCGCATCGTCTGACGCCGGCGTTTCTCGCCGACTTGAGCCTGGCACGAGAGACCTACCATGACGATTGGGTCGGCGCCAACCTCGTCAAGTTCTTCGCCGACGGCGGCACGGGGCTCATTCCGCCCTTGGTATACGAACCGCACGACTACGCGGCGCTGATTTTGGCGCTCGATCAGCGCGGCTTTCAGATCATGACGCATGCCTTGCGTGCCGATTCCGTGCACATGATCCTCGACGCGTATGAACGGTTGGAAAACGCCAACGGCGTACGCGACCGGCGGCTGCGAATCGAGCACGCGGACCTCATCGAGGCTGACGATCTACCACGCTTCGCCGCGCTCGGCGTCATCCCCGACATGCAGCCGGCGTTTTGCTGCTCGGAGGCGGGCGGGGACTTCGATCCCGCGGCGGCCTTGCCCTCCGATCGATGGCGGTCCCTGGAACGCAGCGGCGCGAGGCTCGCGTTCAGCAGCGACTGGCCGTGCACTTGGCCGCCGGACCCGTTCGTCGCGATTCAACAGGCGGCGACACGGCAGGCCTGGAGTTCGGCCGCCACCGCCGCGATCCCCGGCGATTCGCTCGACGGAGCGGCGCAAGGGGGCGCGCGCCCGACGGGCGGCGTGTACCTACCGGAGGAGCGCATCAGTGTCTTGGATGCGGTCAATGCGTATACGCGTGGTTCGGCTTACGCGGCCTTCGCCGATACCAAAGTCGGTACGCTCGAAGTCGGGAAATTAGCCGATCTCGCGGTGTTGTCGCAGGACATCTTCTCCGCCGCGCCCGAGACCATCGGCAAGACGCGCGTCATTATGACGCTGATCGGAGGCAAGCGCGTTTACGAAGCCGCACCTTGAGACGCCGCCGCCGGCGTCGGCTTAGCGGCTCGCCGCCGGGGCCACGGGCGGCAGCATCGTCGTCAGCCGCGGCAAGTCGGCACCCTGAACCCATGCAAACGCAACCAGGTGCTCGAGGATGTGCTGCAGGTAGCCGCGAGTTTCATTGAACGGGATATTTTCCATCCAAACGGCGGCATCCATGGGCCTCTCCGGCAGCCAACGCGCGACCGGCGCCTCGCCGGCGTTATAGGCCGCAAGGCTCAGCGCGAGTTGACCGTCGTAGCGATCCAGTAATTCACGCAGGCGCGCGGCGCCCAGGGGTATCGCTACGTGCGGATCGAACAAGCCGTCCGGGCCCGGTGCCGGCAAATGCCAGCGCTTTGCCACCGCAGTCGCGGTCGACGGCAGCATCTGCATGAGCCCGCGCGCGTCCGCATGGCTGACCGCGTCCCTGCGAAACAGGCTCTCCTGGCGCATCACCGCGAGGATCCAATTCTCCGGCAATCGCGTCAGCCGGCTCGCATTCGCGATGGCCTCGGGAAACGGGTTCGGATAGCGCAGCCGCACGTCGTCGAGTTCACCGGTCTGCGCCAGCGTGGAGATCGACTGTGCGTACCACCCCCAGCGCGACGCCAGACGTGCGGCCTGCACTTTGATCGCGGGCTCGACGTGGCCGACGGCCGCATTCCATTCCGAGGATGCATCGTCCGTCATTTCGCAGTCGAACAGCGCATGCGCGCGCACCAAGGCCGGCTCGGCCGCGAGTGCGGTTTGCACGCCCAGGTCGTCGGGTGATGGCTTGGCGTTGAGGTTGTAGCTGCGGTGTGCGCGATCGGCGGCGAGATAGCCATAGTAATCGCGCAGATCGGCGATTTCCGCGTATAGCGGCGCAGCGGCGCCGGCGCCGCTCGTGGCTTCGACGGCGCGGGCGCGCCAAAAGCGCCAACGCGGCTGAGCCGCGAGACTGGGCGGCATCTCATCGATCCAGGCACGCGCTTGCTTATAATCGCCGGCCCATAGTGCCGCGCGCGCGCGCCATTCGTGTACGGAGTCATCGCCGGCGTCGGCATTCAATTCTTTGAAGGCGCGCACGGCCGAAGGGTCGTGATCGTATGCGGCACCTAACGCGACGGCGCGCCGCAGGCGCTCTTGCAGCGCGGGCGAGGTATCGGGCCGCGCGAGCAGGTTTGGCAGCAAAGCGGCTGCTGCAATGGAGTTGACGCGCGCGAGCCGATCGAACCCGGCCAGCAGCGCATCGGGTTCGACCGCGACTTGCGGGTACTTGGCGAGCGCGTTGAGCGTCGGCTGCGGGGCTTCCAATAATTGCGCCCACTGCACCAGCGCGGCGGCGCGCGCGGCCGGAACATCGACGGCAAATGCACGCGCGAGACGCGGATTTTCGGCGGCGAGCGCGGCGCGCGTGCGGCTCTCGGCGAGCGCCGGCGTCAGCAGATTCTGCTGCCGCAGCCAGCCGAACACCTCGTCGCAACCGGTCGGCTGCTGTTGCGGCAGAGACCAACGCGCCAAGGCCTGCGCCGCGAGCCCCTCGGTTTGACCCGTCGACAATAGGCCTTGCAGCCGCGCGCAGATCAAATCGGGGTCGTTCAAGTCGTGTGCACGCGGCAAGAACCAATCCCAGCGGCGCCGCTCCGCCAGGCTCGCGAGCCACTCCCGGTGCAGCGCGCGTGCGACCGGCTCGCCCGCATGGGTCTGCAAGAACGCGTCGATCGTCGCGTCGAGATCCGTACCGGGCTGTTGCGACAGATCGCGGCGCAGGCGCGCGACGATCAGATAGTCGTAAATCGCGTAGGCCTGCAGCGCCGGGGAGTCCGGTGGCTCCGGTAAGTTCAGATGCACGCGCCGCATGGCGGCGACGAATGCTTGCGAGAGCGCGGATGGCTCGCTGAGCGCCGGCGCCTCGCCGGCGCTCAGCGGCGTCTGTGCAGCGGGTGTGGCCGATGCGGCAATGACTATCGCGAGGATTGCGGCCGAAGCGGACTTGGGAAATGACGGCATTGCCGGATATTAGCCGTCGGCGGCGGCATGCGTTGCGCTACTTCGAGGCCGCTGTCGCCGCCGGGCGCGCCGTCGCCACGGCGCCGACCGCAGCCGCAACTGTGTGTTAAGATTTCGCACCATGGAAATCAATCAGATCAAACGTTTCATCAAAGAACTTGAGGAGCGCACGAACTCCTTGAGGGGGTATCTTTGAGTACGACAACAAGCATGAACGGCTGCAGGAAGTCGCGCGCGAGCTAGAACAACCCGGAATTTGGGATCAACCGGAGCGCGCGCAAGATCTCGGCCGAGAGCGCGCCAAGCTCGAACAGGTCGTCGGCGGTTTGGATCGATTGACGAAGGAGCTGACCGACGCCGACGAATTGCTCGACCTTGCGGCCGCCGAGGGCGACCTGCCCGCGGCCGGAGAAGTCGAGGCCGACGCGACCCGGCTCAGTCGAGAAGTCGAGCAACTCGAATTCCAGCGCATGTTTCCGGGCAAGATGGATTCCCACAACGCGTTTCTCGATATTCAGGCGGGAGCGGGCGGCACGGAAGCGCAGGATTGGGCCGCGATGCTGCTGCGCATGTACTTGAAGTGGGCGGACGGGCACGGCATCAAGACCGAGATCATCGATCAAAGCGACGGCGAGGTCGCGGGCATCAAGGGCGCGACGATCAGCATGACCGGCCCGTACGCCTATGGCTGGCTGCGCACCGAAACCGGCGTGCATCGTTTGGTGCGAAAATCACCGTTCGATTCCGGTAACCGGCGCCATACCTCGTTCGCCTCGGTTTTCGTGTCGCCCGAGGTCGATGAGGAATTCGACATCGAGATCAATCCGGCCGATTTGCGCGTCGACGTTTACCGTTCCAGCGGCGCCGGCGGTCAACACGTGAACAAGACCGAATCGGCCGTGCGCATCACACACAACCCCAGCGGTATCGTCGTTGCGTGTCAGGGCGAGCGCAGCCAGCACAAGAACCGTTCGACCGCGATGAAGATGCTCAAGGCAAAGCTCTACGAGCTCGAATACAACAAGCGCAATGCGGCGGCGAAAGTGCTCGAGGATTCCAAGTCGGACGTCAGCTGGGGCAACCAGATCCGCAGCTACGTGCTCGATCAATCACGGATCAAAGACCTGCGCACGGGTGTCGAGGTCGGCAACACGACTGCGGTACTCGACGGCGGGCTCGATGTGTTCATGCAAGCCAGTCTGAAGCAGGGACTATGACGGACCACGAAGAACCTCCGATCGACGAGAATCATTTGATCGCCCAACGACGTGCGAAACTCGCCAAGTTGCGCGAGCAAGGCAACCCCTTTCCGAACGATTTTCGGCGCAATGCCCTGGCCGGTGATTTATTGAAGGCGCATGGAGAAAAAAGCGCAGCGGCACTCGAGGCCGAGCCGATCGCGGTCAGCGTCGCCGGCCGGTTGCGCGTCAAACGCGTCATGGGCAAAGCGAGCTTCGTCAAAATCGAGGATTCCAGCGGCGCCATCCAGCTATTCCTGCAGCAGCAGGCGCTAGGGCCCGCCTACGACGAGTTCAAGACCTGGGACGTCGGCGACATCATCGGCGCCGAGGGAACTCTGTTCCGCACCAATGCCGGCGAATTGTCGGTGCGTGCGCTGCGAATCCGCTTGCTGACCAAATCGCTGCGCCCGCTGCCGGACAAATGGCACGGCATCGCCGATACGGAATTGCGCTATCGACGCCGCTACGTCGATCTGATCATGAACGAGTCCAGCCGGCGAGTCTTCGAGACGCGCTCGCGGATCGTGCGGCAGTTGCGCGAGTTTCTCGACGCGCAAGGCTTTCTCGAGGTCGAGACGCCGATGCTGCAGACGATACCGGGCGGCGCGGCGGCGCGGCCCTTCGCCACCCACCACAACGCGCTCGATATGGACATGTACTTGCGCATCGCACCCGAGTTGTACTTGAAGCGGCTCACGGTCGGCGGCTTCGAGCGGGTCTACGAGATCAATCGCAACTTCCGCAACGAAGGCTTGTCGACGCAGCACAATCCCGAATTCACGATGCTCGAGTTGTATCAAGCCTATGCCGACTACACGGACGTCATGCGCATCGTGGAACAGATTTTCCAAGGCCTCGCCGATACGCTGCTGGGCTCGCGCAAGGTCATCTATCAGGGCCTGGAATACGATTTGAGCGGCAGCTTCGCCAAGCTCAGCATCGAGGAGATCCTGCTCAGCAACAATCCGGACCTCGATCCCATGTCGTTGCGCGACGTCTCGTATCTGCGGCGGGTTTGCGAACACATGAGAATCCCATTCAAGAGCGGCGACGGCGCGGGAAAGCTGCAGATCGAGCTGTTTGAAAGAACCGGCGAACACACGTTGATCCAGCCGACATTCGCTTACGCCTATCCGGCCGAGGTTTCGCCGCTGTCGCGACGCAACGATCTGGATCCGTTCATCACCGATCGCTTCGAATTCTTCATCGGCGGACGCGAATATGCGAACGGCTTTTCGGAACTCAATGATGCCGAGGATCAGGCGCAGCGCTTCAGGGAACAGGCCGCGCGCAAGAATGAGGGCGACGAAGAGGCCATGTATTACGACGCAGACTACGTGCGCGCCCTGGAATACGGGATGCCGCCGGCCGGCGGGCTCGGTGTCGGCATCGATCGTCTGGTCATGTTCTTCACCGACTCGGCGTCGATTCGCGACGTGCTGTTGTTCCCGCACATGCGCCCCGAGGTTTGAACGCGCCGATGAGCGGCCGGCGCTTGCCCATCGGTGTGTTCGATTCCGGCGTCGGCGGCTTGACCGTTTTGCGGGCGCTGCGTCTGGCACTACCCACCGACGATTTCATTTATCTCGGCGATACCGCCCGTTTGCCTTATGGCACGAAGAGCCCGGCGACCGTCGTCCGCTACTCCTTGCAGTGTGCGGCGGCGCTCATTGCGCGCGATATTCGCTGTCTCGTCGTCGCCTGCAATACGGCGTCCGCTTCGGCCTTGGCCGCTCTGCGCCTGCAATATCCTTCGTTGCCCGTCATCGGTGTCATCGAACCCGGCGCCGCGGCGGCGGTGGCGGCATCCCGAACCCAGCACATTGCGGTCATTGCCACCGAGGGAACGATCGGCGGCGGTGCCTATCAGGATGCGATTCGTCGACTCAATGCCAACGCGCGCGTGACGCCCTGCGCCTGCTCGCTGTTCGTGGCGATGGCCGAGGAGGGCTGGACCTCGGGCCCCATCGCCGCTGCGGTTGCACACCGCTATCTGGATCCGATCTTTGGGCTTGGCGGAGCCCCCGACACGCTGGTGCTCGGCTGCACGCATTTCCCGGTGCTCGCCGAGGCGATCCGCTCCGTGCTGCCGCCCGCCGTGCAGATCGTCGACTCGGCCGCAACGACTGCGGCGGCGGTGCTGCGGCAATTGCAGGCCGCCGACCGCGCGGCGCCCACGACCGGCGCGGCGCCCACGACCGGCGCGGCGCCCACGACCGGCGCGGCGCCCACGACCGGCGCGGTGCCCTCGACCGGCGCCCGCCGCGCCGCCGGTCGCGTAACCTGGCTCGCTACCGACGGGGCGGCACGATTTGCGCGCGTAGGCACGACGTTTCTCGGCGAAACGCTGCACGCGGCGGATATCGAAATCATCGATCTCTAGGCGGGTACGCTGACCGGGTAGGGGAGCGGCAACTCCGCGCCCACCAGGTTTTCGTTCACGACCTCCTCGCCCTCGGCCTTGTCCAAATTGACGACGGCGAGTGCTTCGCAGTCCTCGCCCACGCGGGCCAATTCGGTCAGACGTCCCGCGCGCCCATCGCGCAGGCGCACGCTCTCGCCGATGCTCCACGCGCTGCCCGGCAAACGCAGCCTGGCCAGGCGGCGCTTGATACGCCCAAGATTTTGGGTACGCGCGATGATTTCCTGCCCCGTATAACACCCCTTGCTGAAGCTGATCCCATCGATCAAGTCGAGATTGAGCATTTGCGCGACGAACAGTTCGCTGGTCGGTGTGTAGATCTGGGGCACGCCGGCGCGAATGTCGGCGAGCCGCCAGTCGTGCTCGATCGCCGGCGCATCCAACGGATTGCCGGCGAGGCCGCGCGCCTCGAGCGCGGCGGCCGCGCCCAACACCCAGAAGCGGCCGGGATCCGCAGACTGCCGCGCGATGCCGATGCCATCGACCTCGCGGTATCCGGTTGCAAGATCCGAAATCGGCAGACCTGCGCGAGCGATGGAATCCAAACCGTGATGGCCCGCGAGCGCCATCGAGTCGGTCGCATCGTCGATTTGAACCTTGGCGCGCAATACGAACTTGCGCATGCGCGCGAGCGTGGGCGCGATCAGCTCCCGCGGCACGATCGCGAGGATTCCGGTGGAATGCGGGACCAAGTACAAAATCGCAATGACGCGCCCTTGCGGATTGGAATACGCCGCCAAGAGCGGCTCGCCCGCTGCGAGGCGGCGCGTGTCGTTGGAAATTTGTCCCTGCAGGAATGTGCCGCCGTCGGATCCCGAGAACCGCAATAGGCCCAAGTGCGATAGCCGTCCCGAATGCATGTTCATGGCTTCATGAAATGGGTCCTGGCGGGCAAAGTCAACCCGGTCGATGAGGATACGCCATCGGGTGGGGGTCAGCGCCGCGGGGAAATTCAAGTTCTCACGCATAGGTTTATACTGGCGTTTTCTGGCAAACTTTGGCCGGTGACATCGAATTCTCCAAAACCGGGTGAGGATACGGCCCCAGTCGGGGCAATCGCGGGCGCAACACGCGTTTCCGTCGTGCCGCCGCCGGCCGCTGCAGCGGCGGGGGCGACAACGGCCGTGTCTGAGGTCGGCGGTCGAGACGGACCCGACCCGACGCGCTTCGGTGATTGGGAGCTGCGGGGTCGCTGCATCGATTTTTAAGCTCGCCGTGAGCTCAAATACTCATCCATTCGAAGGATCGCCCATGTCTGTACGCGCCCGGCCGCTGTCGCCTCACCTGGATATTTATCGTTGGCGAATTGGCATGACGCTGTCGATCGTGCACCGAGCGACGGGCGTCTTCCTCGCGCTCGGATTGCCGGCACTGACCTATTGGTTGGTGGCGCTCGCGAGCGATGCGCCGACCTATGCGCGGGCGATGCGCTTGTTGTCGAGTCCCGTCGGTCTCGTACTGCTGCTGGGGTGGACGTTTTCGTTTTTCTATCATTTATTGAACGGCGCGCGCCATTTGCTCTGGGACGTAGGCTTGGGGTTCGAGAGCAGCGAACGGCGCACGAGCGGCTGGCTGGCGATCGCCGGAGCGCTGGCATCGACGGCTGCGGTTTGGATGCTGTTGTGGCAATTCAAGCGCCTCTGAGGAGCGCATCATGAGCCTACGTAGTCCTCTCGGTCGCGCCTTGGGATTGGGGTCGGCAAAGGCCGGAACCGAACATTGGTGGGCTCAACGCGTGAGCGCCGTGGCCTTGATTCCATTGACGCTCTGGTTCTTGTTCTCGCTGTTGTTGTTGCCCGACCTCAGGATTGGCACGGTGCGCGCATGGCTGCAGTTTCCGCTCAGCGGTTTTCTCGCGATCTTGCTCGTCGCGGTCTTGGCTTATCACTCCTACCTCGGCGCGACCGTCATCGTCGAGGATTACGTTCACACCGAGGGATTGAAGATACTCGGGTTGCTGAGTCTTCAATTTTTGCACGTGCTGGTCGGCGGCGCCGGCATCTTTGCGATATTGCACGTCGCGTTTGGAAGTTAGTCGGCCATGAGCGATTATCAATTCACCGATCATACGTTTGATGTCGTCGTCGTCGGTGCCGGCGGCGCCGGGTTGCGCGCAACGTTCGGTTTGGCGGAGGCGGGCTTGAGCACCGCATGCCTGTCAAAAGTGTTTCCGACGCGCAGCCACACCGTGGCCGCGCAGGGCGGCATCTCCGCGGCGCTCGGCAATATGGGTGCCGATGACTGGCGTTGGCACATGTACGACACCGTCAAGGGATCGGATTGGCTCGGCGACCAGGACGCGATCGAATTCATGTGCAAAGAGGCGTCGTCCGCGGTCATTGAACTGGAACACTACGGCGTGCCGTTCTCTCGGACCGACGACGGCCGCATTTATCAACGGCCATTCGGCGGCATGACGACGCACTTCGGCAAAGGTATCGCGCAGCGAACATGTGCCGCGGCCGATCGCACCGGCCACGCGATGCTGCACACCTTGTATCAGCAGTCGCTCAAACACGAAGCGACTTTCTTCGTGGAATATTTTGCGCTCGATCTGATCATGGAAGACGGAGCTTGTCGCGGCGTCGTGGCTCTGAATATGTCCGACGGTACGCTGCACCGCTTTCGCGCGCACAAAGTCATCTTGGCGACCGGCGGCTACGGCAGGGCGTGGTTCTCCTGTACTTCCGCGCACACCTGCACCGGAGACGGCGGCGGCATGGTGTTGCGCGCCGGATTGCCGTTGCAGGACATGGAATTCGTGCAGTTTCATCCGACGGGTATCTACGGAGCGGGATGCTTGATCACCGAGGGTTCACGCGGCGAGGGCGGATACCTGACGAATTCGGCGGGCGAGCGCTTCATGGAGCGCTACGCGCCCAATGCCAAAGACTTGGCATCGCGCGATGTCGTGAGCCGCTCGATGACGATCGAAATTCGCGAAGGGCGCGGTGTCGGCAAGCTCAAGGATCACATTTACTTGCACCTCGAGCATTTGGGCCCGGCGGTCATCAAGGAACGGCTGCCCGGCATTGCGGAAACGACGAGGATTTTCGCCGGCGTCGACGTCAATCGCGATCCGATTCCCGTGCTTCCGACCGCTCACTACAACATGGGCGGCATTCCTTGCAACGTGCACGGCGAAGTCGTGACGTTGCGCAACGGCAGCGCCGACAGCGTCGTGCCCGGACTCATGGCGGTCGGCGAGGCGGCCTGCGTCTCGGTGCACGGCGCGAATCGGCTGGGGTCGAATTCGCTGCTCGATCTCGTGGTATTCGGGCGCGAGGCGGCGCGTCAGTGCGCGCGCACGATTACGCCCGGTACGGCACATCGCGCTTTCAAGCCGGATGCGGCGGATTTCGCGGTGGCGCGCTTGACTAGGCTCCGTCAGGCGCAGGGATCGCTGCGCACCGCCGACGTGCGGCTGGAGATGCAGCGGACCATGCAGCGCGACGCCGCGGTGTTCCGCACCGCTGAATCGCTCAATGACGGCAAGCGCAAGCTCTCGGGGGTCGTCGGGTCGTTCAAGAATGTCGGAATCACCGACCGCTCGCTCGTCTGGAATTCCGATCTCATCGAGACGTTGGAACTCGACAATTTATTGGCTCAGGCCGTCGCGACCATGCATTCGGCGGAAAATCGCAAAGAGAGCCGTGGCGCTCACGCCCGCGAGGACTTTCCCAATCGCGACGATCAGAATTGGCTCAAACACTCGCTCTGTTGGGTGGACGCCGATGGCGGCACGGTGATCGATTACCGCGGCGTGCATTTGAATACCTTGACCGATGATGTCGAAGCGGTCCCGCCCAAAGCGCGGACCTACTGAGGAGTGCGATCGATGGCTGAGTTTTCGCTTCCCGCCAATTCTGTCGTCCGCAAGCACGGGCGCGTATTCAAGGCGCCGGCCGGCGCCAAGAACGTGCGAGTCTTCAAGATCTATCGATACGATCCCGATTCGAGCGAGAACCCGCGTCTTGACACCTATGAGATCGACATGGACAGTTGCGGACCCATGGTCTTGGACGCGCTGATCAAGATCAAGAACGAGATCGATTCGACGCTGACCTTTCGGCGCTCGTGTCGCGAAGGCATCTGCGGCTCTTGTGCGATGAATATCGACGGCGCCAACGGGCTCGCCTGCGTCAGTGCCTGCGCCGAGATCAAGCGCGACGTGAAGATATATCCGTTGCCGCACCTCCCGGTGGTCAAGGACTTGGTCGCGGACCTGACGCATTTCTACGCGCAGTACGCATCGGTCAAGCCCTGGTTACAAACCCACACGCCGCCTCCGCCGGACGCGGAACGCTTGCAGTCGAAGCAGGACCAGGAAAAGGTCGATCGGCCTTCGGCCTGCATCCTGTGCGCTTGCTGTTCGACGAGCTGCCCGAGCTACTGGTGGAATAGCGACCGCTATCTCGGGCCGGCGGCCCTGCTGGCCGCCTATCGCTGGATCGTCGACAGTCGCGACGAGGCGAGCGGCGAGCGTCTCGATGAGCTCGAGGACCCGTTTCGTGTTTATCGCTGCCACACGATCATGAACTGTGCTGATGCCTGTCCGAAGGATCTGAATCCGGCCAAGGCGATCGGCGAGATCAAGCAGCTGCTGGCCCGGCGCGGTCATTGATGCCCCGCGTCGACGAACAGGAGTTCGGTAAATTGCGCTGGCGCTGTCGTCGCGGCATCAAGGAACTCGATGTGTTGCTGACGCGCTACGTCGAGGAGCGATATCGCGATGCGCCGGCCGCCGAGCAGGAGGCGTTCCGGGGCCTGCTCGAGGCTCAGGACGGCGCCGTCTACGCGTATTGTCTCGAGCGGATGAAGCCCCCGACGGCCGAATTGTCGGCGCTCATCGCTCGAATAACGGCCGGCCCGTTTGAGAGGCACTAATCCTTGGGGCGGCCGCTGCTAGAATGGCCGGATGTGCGTAAACTCACGCTTACAACCAATCATCTTCACAAATCTTCGAACTTTTTTTCTGCCGGTCGGTCTATCGCGACAGGCTGCCCTGAATGACGATCGACGACAGTGATCTGAAGCTGGTCGAACGAGTCCAGCGGGGCGAGCGAGCGGCGTTCGATTTGTTGGTCCTGCGATACCAGCACAAGGTGCTGAAGCTGATCATGCGTTACGTTCACGATGCATCCGAAGCCGAGGATATCGCCCAAGAGGCCTTCGTCAAGGCGTATCGGGCTCTGCCCTCGTTTCGGGGCGATAGTGCCTTTTACACCTGGCTTTACAGAATCGCGATCAACACCGCAAAGAACGCCCTGGTTGCGACCAAACGCCGGCCGATGGACTACGACCTCGATCTCCAGGACCCGGAACAGTACGAATTGCACGCCCGGCTCGCAGAATCCGAGACGCCCGAGGCCTTACTATTGACCGACGAGATTCGCGATACGGTCAATCGGGCCATCGAGAATTTACCCGAGGATTTGCGCACGGCGATCGTGTTGCGAGAATTGGAAGGCTTGAGTTACGAGGATATTGCGGAAACGATGGATTGCCCGGTCGGCACCGTGCGATCGCGGATCTTCCGCGCGCGTGAGGCGATAGACAAGAAGCTGCGGCCCATTTTTGACGGCGGTTTAGGCCGTCCCGAGGACACATGAGCGAACAAATTCGTGAACAGGTTTCGGCGTTCCTCGATGGGGAACTGCCTTCTACCGAAACCGAATTGTTGTTGAAACGCTTGACGCGGGACGAAGAGCTGCGCGAGATCTTCGGTCGTTACGCCTTGATTGGCGAGGCCTGTCGCGGCGCGAAAACGGCCCATCTGACGCATGCGCTGTGCGCGCGCGTCAATCGCGCGATCGACGGCGAATCCGCGGTCCCCCTCGATCATCCATTGCCGCAGCACGCGCCGCGCTGGTGGCGGCCGATGGCCGGCGCCGCGGTAGCCGCGAGCGTCGCGGTGGTCGCGGTGTTTGCGCTACAGCAGCGCGCCAACACGCCGACGGTCGCCGCGTTGCCGGCCAATGCGGTCAGTATCCCGGCTGCAGTACATGCAACCGCCTCGAAAACGCTCAACCCGGCGCCGCTGCTCGCCAAGTCGACGGAACCGGTCTCCTATACGACGCCGACGGTACTGCCGGAGGCGCCCTCGGCTTTTCCTGGGGCACGGCTCACGAACTACATGTTTGCGCACAGCAAATATCAATCCCTGCTGGGGCAGCGCGACGTATTGACCGATTTGATCGTCGATACGGAAGAGCCGATGCCCGCGGCGGCCGACAAAGCTCAATGAGTTCCACGATGCGCGGTTCGGCCATTTGGCTGATTCCCTGTGCGATGGTCGGCGCGCTGCTGATCGCCCTGCCGCAGGCCACTCGCGCCGGGGACGACGATCCGCGCGTCTGGCTCGAAAAGATGAATCAGGCGCTCGCGACGCGAAACTACGATGGTATGTTCATGCACGTCAGCGAAGGGCGCATCGAGACCATGCGGATCGTGCACCGGGTGCTGGCCGGCCGCGTCACCGAGCGGCTGTCGTCGATGGACGGCGCGGGGCGCGAGTTCGTGCGCACCAACGACGAGCTGACGTGTTATTTACCGGACAAGAAAACGATATTGGTCGAGTCGCGCCCGCGGGGCGGCCCCTTCTTGGGCTCCCTGCCGCAGTTTGGCGCGGGCGTCAACGAGTTTTATCAGATCGATTCCTTGCCCCCGACGCGCGTACTCGGTAAGGCCGTCAGGGTCATCGCCGTGAGCCCGAGAGATCAATTTCGTTTCGGCTACCGCTTGTGGCTCGACGAGAAAACCGCGATGCCGTTAAAAACGCAATTGTGCGATGCGCGCGGCATCGTCATCGAGCAAATCGTGTTCGCGCGCCTCGACATGCCGGAAACCATTGCGGACAGCGAGTTGGCGCCAACGGTCAATACCGAAGGCATGCGCTGGGTGCATCAGAATCCGGGCGACAACGGCTCGACCGATCTACCCGGGTTTCGCGCGAGTCAGCTGCCGCCGGGCTTTCATTTGACGGTGGCGGGTGCGCAGACCCTGGGCGGGGCGAGCGTCCCGGCGACCCACTTGGTCTACTCGGACGGATTGGCTACCGTTTCGGTCTTCGTGGAAGCCGGCCGGCACGACAAGTCGGCCGCCGAGCAGGCGGTAGCCGAGGAGCCGCCGCGGCAGGGTTTGGTGCGTGTCGGGTCTGGCTTCGTCTTTTCGACCGTCGTGCAAGGTCACCAAGTAACCGCGGTCGGAGAGGTTCCTGCGCAGACGGTGGAATTCATCGGTCGTTCTGTCAAGTTGTCGAGCGGCACCGAGTCGGCGCAGCACTGAAGAAGCGGCGGCGCGCACGGTGAATGCACGCTTCCTGCTGTATTCGCGGCCCGGTTGCGGTCTTTGCGACGAGATGCTCGCGGAACTGCAGGCCTTGCCGCAAGCGCCGAGCATGCGCGTCGATGTCGTCGACGTCGATGCAGACCCGCAAACGCGCATGCGCTACGGCCACAAAATCCCGGTCTTGCTGCTCGACGGAAAGCTCGTGTGCCACGGGCGACTCGACCTCGAGAAAGTGCATAAGGCGCTCGCGATCCTTAGTTGACCGGTATAATCCGACGTTTGCCCAACGCCGGTCCTAGATGAAGAATATCCGCAACTTTTCGATCATTGCCCATGTTGATCACGGTAAATCGACCTTGGCCGATCGATTCATTCAGGAATGCGGCGGACTCGAGGCGCGCGAAATGCAAGCGCAAGTCCTCGATACCATGGACCTGGAGCGGGAGCGCGGCATCACGATCAAAGCGCAGAGCGTGACGCTGGCGTTCAAATCCGTGACCGGTGAGGTCTACCAGCTGAATTTCATCGATACGCCGGGCCACGTCGATTTCTCGTACGAAGTTTCGCGTTCGCTCGCGGCCTGCGAAGGCGCGCTGCTGGTCGTCGATGCGGCGCAAGGCGTCGAGGCTCAGAGCGTCGCGAACTGCAACACCGCGCTCGAGCAGGGCTTGGAGGTGCTTCCGGTCATCAACAAGATCGACCTGCCGTCGGCGGACCCCGCAAAGGTCATTCACGAAATCGAGGAAATCATCGGGATTCCCGCCGAGGATGCGGCTTTGGTCAGTGCCAAAACCGGCCTCGGCGTACCGGAATTGTTGGAACAGCTCGTGAAACGCATCCCGGCGCCCAAGGGCAACCCGGAAGGACCGTTGCAGGCGTTGATCATCGATTCCTGGTTCGACAATTACGTCGGCGTCGTCTCCTTGGTGCGGGTCATGAACGGCGCCTTGCGGACCGGCTCGAAGATACGCGTAATGTCGACGGGGCGCAGCCACGTCGTTGACAAGCTCGGCCGATTCGCTCCGAAACCCGTGACGCGCGACGCGTTGGACACCGGCGAAGTCGGTTTCGTGATCGCCGGTATCAAGGAGATCGATGGAGCGCCGGTCGGCGATACGATCACGCTCGACGCCGATCCCGCCGCGGCGCCGCTCGAGGGCTTCAAGCAAGTCCAGCCGCGCGTATTCGCCGGCGTCTTTCCGGTCAGTTCCGACGATTACGAACAGTTCCGCGACGCGTTGAAAAAGCTCAAACTCAACGATTCGGCGCTGCATTTCGAACCCGAGGTATCGACCGCGCTCGGCTTCGGCTTTCGTTGCGGATTCCTCGGGCTGCTGCACATGGACATCGTGCAGGAGCGGCTCGAGCGCGAGTACGACCTTGACCTGATCACCAGTGCGCCGACCGTCATCTATGAAGTATTGCTGACCGACGGGACCGTGGTCAGCGTCGACAACCCCTCGAAGCTGCCGCCGCAAGATCGCGTTTCGGAATTGCGCGAGCCCATCATCATCGCGAACATTCTGGTGCCGCCCGACCATGTCGGCGCCGTGCTGACCCTCTGCAGCGAGAAGCGCGGCGTCCAGAGGAAAATGCTGTTTCTCGGCAGCCAGGTTTCCTTGCAGTATGAGCTGCCGCTGGCCGAAATCGTGCTCGATTTCTTCGACCGGCTCAAATCGGCGACGCGCGGCTACGCGTCCTTCGATTATGAGTTCAGCCACTTTCAGGCCGCGCCGCTCGTGAAGCTCGACGTGCTGATCAACGGCGAGCCCGTCGACGCCTTGTCGCTGATCGTGCACCGCGATAATTCCTACAACCGCGGCCGCGAATTGGTCGACAAGATGCAAGAGCTGATTCCGCGCCAGATGTTCGACGTCGCCGTACAGGCGGCGATCGGCAGCCATATCATCGCCCGTGCGAGCGTCAAGGCGATGCGCAAGAACGTGCTCGCCAAATGCTACGGCGGCGATATCTCGCGCAAACGGAAATTGCTCGAGAAGCAAAAGGCCGGAAAGAAGCGCATGAAGCAGGTCGGCCAGGTCGAAATCCCGCAGGAGGCGTTTTTGGCTGTCTTGCGCGTCGGCAAAAAGACCACTTGAGCGTCGCCGGTTGAGTGTCAAAATCATCAAATTGTCGGGAGTTTGCTCGTGAACAATGGCGATAGCCTTTTCATCGGTTTATTGTGCGCGGCTGTTGTCTGCGTTTTGGTGGTCTTGGTCGATGCGTGGGTTTTGCGCCCGAAGCGCGATCCGAGCGCGACCAGCGTCGATGAACCCTGGCTCGCAAGAATGGCCGGCTACGGGCTCGTGGCCTTGTCGCTCGCCTTGCTTTGGCGGCTGTTTCGCTACGAGGCCGTCGATTTCAGCCTGATGCTCGTCATCGTCGGCGCCGTGGCCGGCGTCGTCTGGGCGGTGGACCGCGTATTTTTCGCCAAATCCCGCACGCGAGCCGCGATCGCGGCCGGCACGCCGGAGGCGGCCGTTCGGGAACCCGTCGCCGTCGAATACGCGCGTTCGTTTTTCCCGGTCATTTTGCTCGTATTGGTCATCCGGTCGTTCCTGTTCGAACCGTTTCGGATTCCGTCGGACTCCATGATGCCGACCTTGTACGACGGGGATTTCATCTTCGTCAGCAAGTATTCCTATGGCTTGCGCTTACCCGTCACCAATACGCTGCTGATCCCGACCGGGACCCCGCAGCGCGGCGATGTGATCGTGTTCCGGCTGCCGCCGAATCCGAAGATCAATTACATCAAGCGTCTCGTGGGCCTGCCGGGAGATCGCATCCGAGTCGACGAGAATAACCAGCTCTACGTCAACGACGTGCCGATGAAGCAGACTGCGGGGCCGGTCTATCGGGGTCCGAAGCAGGACGTCTGGAATTATGCCGGCGCCCCGACCGCATTCGAGCAGCTCGGCGAGAAGCGCCATTTGATCATGTTTTCCAACGGCGGCGGCAAGGCCGGCGAATGGGTGGTGCCCGCCGGGCATTATTTTTTCATGGGTGATAACCGCAACAACAGCAAGGACAGCCGCTGGCTGTACGATTCGGATGCGCCGGGATTCGTGCCGGAACAGAACTTAGTCGGCAAAGCGGTGCGAATTTGGCTTAATCTCGACACCCGGGACGGGCCGCTTTGGGGCCGGATCGGTCACGGGATTCAATGAGGATTGGCGGCACGGGCTCACAAGCGGAGGTTCAAATGCGGCATCGCCAACGTGGTATGACGTTCTTGGGATTGTTGATTGTGCTCGCCCTCGCCGGCGCGGTCGGATATGGGGTAGTGCGGCTCTTCCCCGTTTACCTTAATTACATGAAAGTGGTCAGCAGTCTCAAGTCGGTCGCGACCGAGTTCAAGGGCGGCGGCGGCGACGAATCGAGCATCCGCGCGGCTCTTGCGCGGCGCTGGAATATCGAAGACATCACGGGCGTGGATTACAAGGAAATCGAGATCAAAAAGGACAATGGCGAGCTTTACCTGCATGCCTTGTATGATGACAAAGTGCCCTACATTGCCAACATCTCGCTGACCGCGAGCTTCGATACGAGCGTGAAAGTCGAGTGATGCCGCAGCCGGCAATGATGGACGTGGCGGCCTGGGTGCAGCGCTCGTTCGGCTACGTGTTCGCGCAGCCCGAGCTGTGCTCGGTCGCGCTCACGCATCGCAGCGCCGGCGCGCATCACAATGAACGGCTCGAGTTTTTGGGTGATTCGATCCTCAATTGTGCGGTCGCGCGTATGCTCTACGAGGCCAATCCGCTCGCCGATGAGGGTGCCTTGTCCAGACAGCGCGCCTCGCTCGTGAGCGGCGATACCTTGGCGCAAATCGCCGCTGAACTCGGTTTCGGCGAGCATCTGCATCTGGGCGGCGGCGAGCTGAAGTCGGGCGGCTACCGGCGCGCCTCGATCTTGGCGGACGCGCTGGAGGCCATGTTGGGCGCGATATTCCTCGATTCCGGATTCGACGCCGCGGCCGCCGTGGTTCGGCACATCATCGGGCCGCGTCTGTCCGATATGCCTGCGGTGAGCGCCCTCAAGGATCCCAAGACCCGCCTTCAAGAGGCGTTGCAGGCGCGCGGCTTGGCCTTGCCGGTCTATACGCTGACTGCCGTCGATGGCGAGGCGCACGCGCAGACGTTCACGGTCAGCTGCGAGGTCTCGGCGCTAGGGCTCTCGACGAGCGCCGACGGCGGCAACCGGCGGCGTGCCGAGCAGGTCGCGGCGGATCGATTATTGGCCTTGTTGCCGGTGGGACTGCGGAGGTAAATGTGAGCGCATCGACGTTCCGGGCGGGTCATGTGGCGATAGTCGGGCGTCCGAACGTCGGCAAGTCGACGCTGGTCAACGCGCTCGTCGGCCGCAAGGTCACGATCGTCGCGCCAAAGCCGCAGACGACGCGCCATCGCATCCTGGGCGTCGTCAACCGCCCCGATGCGCAATTGGTGCTGGTCGATACGCCGGGCCTGCATGAATCGGCGCGGCGTGTCATGAATCAATACATGAATCGGGTTGCGATTTCCTCCTCGCAGGATGCCGACGTGATTCTTTTCGTCATCGAAGCGATGCAATTTACCGATGCGGATAGTTGGGTTTGGGACCGGGTACGAGGCCTCAAGCAGCCGCTTTTCCTCGTCGTCAATAAGGTCGATCGGGTGTTTCCGAAGGGGGAATTGCTGCCGTTTCTCGAGCAGATGACGGCGCGCATTCCCGCCTCCGAGATCGTGCCGGTCTCCGCGCTGGAATCCGACAATCTGGATCGCTTGGTCGATCTCGTCGGAGCGCGCCTACCGGTATCGCCGCCGCTGTTCGCACCCGATGTGCTGACCGATCGAGACGAGCCGTTTCACGCGGCCGAAATCGTCCGGGAAAAACTCACCTTGAAGTTGCGCGAGGAGTTGCCCTACGGTATCAATGTGCAGATCGAGCGCTTCGCCGAGGAAAACGGTCGCATCATGATCAACGCGGTCATCTGGGTGGAGCGCGCCGGTCAGAAGGCCATCGTGATCGGTCAGGGCGGGGAACGCCTCAAGGAGATCGGCCGGCTCGCGCGCATCGAACTCAACGATTTGTGGCAACGCTCCGTGCATCTCGAGTTATGGGTCAAGGTGAAGGAGAATTGGGCGGACAGCGAGATGGCACTGCGCCAATTCGGGTACGACACGCTGTGAAGAGCACGCGGCGCGTATGGCTGACACCGGCCTATGTGTTGCACCAGTACGCGTATCGCGATACCAGCCGCATCGTCGAGGCCTTCACGGCCGAACATGGTCGACTCACGTTGTTTGCGCGCGGTGCCGCCGGTCCGAAATCCAGCCTGCGCGGGGTATTGCGCCCGTTCCAGCGGCTTCTTCTGTCCTGGTCCGGTAAATCCGAAGCCTGCCAGCTGGTTAGCGCGGAGATCGACGGCGCGGCGATGCACGTGCCGGCAAAGCGCCTCATGAGCGGCTTTTATTTGAACGAATTACTGCTCAAACTGACTCTGCGCGGCGACCCGCACCCGGAAATTTTCGAGGCTTATGACCGCACCCTGCGGGCGCTCGGCGGCGGCGAAGACGAGGAGTCCAATTTGCGTCGCTTCGAGAAACGCTTGCTCGATGATTTGGGTTATGGTCTGGAATTGGCGCAAACGAATGAGGGTCTGCCGATCGAACCGGACAGCTATTACCGATTCAGAGCGCAAAGCGGTCCGCAGCCTTGCGTTGCGGATGCGCCCGGCGCCGTCTATGGCCAGTCGCTCGCCGACCTCGACGCCGAGGCCTTCGCCGACCTGCGCTCGTTGCGCGACGCGAAACGTCTCCTGCGCGCCGCGATCGATGTTTGCCTGGATGGCAAGTCGCTGAAATCACGGGAATTTTTGATCGACTTGCGCCGGCGGGAGCGCGCATGAGCGCGATCTTCAGCGGCCACAGCGGGATCAGTTTGGGCGTGAACATCGATCACGTCGCGACGCTGCGTCAGGCGCGGCGCGGTCGTTATCCGGATCCGCTGCAGGCGGCGCTCCTTGCCGAGCAATCCGGGGCGGACAGCATCACGCTGCATCTGCGCGAAGATCGCAGGCACATCCAGGATCGCGACGTGTCGGTGCTGCGCGAGGCGCTGCAGACCCGTATGAATTTGGAAATGGCCGTGACCGACGAGATGATCCGGATCGCGCAGCGCGTCCAGCCGCAGGATTGCTGCCTGGTGCCCGAATCGCGCGAGGAAATTACGACGGAGGGCGGACTCGACGTGCTCGGCCGATCGGAACGTGTCGCGGCGGCGTGCGCGGCGCTTGCATCGAAGGGCATACGCGTTTCCTTGTTCATAGACCCCGATCCGCCGCAGATCGAGGCGGCCAAGCGCTCCGGCGCCCCCGCGATCGAACTGCATACAGGCGCCTATGCCGAGGCCAGCGGTGGGCTCAAAGCCCGCGAATTCGAAAGACTGCGCGCGGGCGCGCGGATTGCCGCATCGCTGGGATTGATCGTCAACGCCGGGCACGGCCTCAATTACCACAACGTCGCACCGGTCGCGGCGATCCCGGAGATCGTCGAGTTGAACATCGGTCACGCGATCGTCGCGCGCGCCGTGTTCGAGGGCTTGGCCGCGGCGGTGCGCGAGATGAAGAGCCTGATGCTCGCGGCGCGCCGCTAGCGCGGCCGCCGCGAAAGCCGTTGCCGGCCGCCGTATGATTTTCGGAATTGGCATCGATGTGCTGAAGGCCGACCGCATCGAGCGCGTGCATGATAAACACGGCGCGCGCTTCGTCGATCATTTGTTGATGCCGGAGGAGCGCGTGCAGCTCGAACGCACGGCGCGACCGGTGCGATTCCTCGCCATGCGCTTCGCCGCGAAGGAGGCTATCGTCAAGGCAATGGGCACCGGCTTTGCCCACGGCGTTTGGATACGCGATGTGGGCATCGTGCAAAATCACTGGGGTAAACCCGAGATCGTCTACTCTGCGCGCGGCGCCGCAGTGCGCGATCGACTGGGCATCGGCGAAGGCCATGTGACCTTGACCGACGAAGCCGGATTGGTCGTCGCGGTTGCGGTCTTGATGCGGCGCGTTCAGCCGTGAATACGCTGGTATTTGATATCGAGACGGTGCCCGATACGGCGCTGGGTCGGCGTCTCTACGCTCTGCACGATCTGTCGGACGAGCATGTCGGCAAGCTCATGTTCGCCAAGCGCCTGCAAGAGACCGGTTCGGAATTCCTGTCCCACGAACAGCAGCGCGTCATTGCGATCTCGGTCGTGATGCGCTCGCGCGATACGCTCAAGGTCTGGAGTCTGGGCGACGAGAAATCGACCGAAAAGGAACTGATCGAACGGTTCTTCGAGGGTCTGGATAAATATACGCCGGACCTGGTTTCTTGGAACGGCGCAGGCTTCGATTTGCCGGTGCTGCACTATCGCAGCTTGCTGCACGGCGTGACCGCCTCGCGATATTGGGAGACGGGCGACAACGACAACAGCTTCAGGTACAGCAACTACCTCAGCCGCTTTCATTGGCGCCACATGGATCTGATGGATATCTTGTCGGGCTTTCAAGGACGCGGCCGCGCGAGTCTCGACGATATCTCGACTCTGCTCGGCTTCCCGGGCAAGGTCGGCATGCACGGCGCCGACGTATGGGGCGCTTACTTGCGCGGCGAACTCGCGCGTATCCGCGCGTACTGCGAAACCGACGTGCTCAACACCTATCTGGTGTACTTGCGCTTCGAGCTGCTGCGCGGTCATTTGACGCCGGCAGAACATGGGCACGAGATCGCGCGGGTGCGCAAATTGCTCGGCGATTCGACGGCGGCGCACTGGCGCGAATTCGCGGCGGCGTGGCGCGATACGTGAAGCCGGGTCCGGTTCAGGAAGCCGACATCATTGGGCTATCCCACGACGGTCGCGGCATCGCGCGCATCGGCGGCAAAGCGGTCTTCGTCGACGGCGCCTTGCCCGGGGAGCGCGTCACGCTGCGCGTCATCAAGCGCCGGCGCCAGATGGACGAGGCCTGCCTCGGCAATATCCTGGTGCCTTCGGCCGACCGGGTCGCGCCGAAATGCGCGCACTTTGGGGTCTGCGGCGGCTGCTCGCTGCAGCATCTCGCGCCCTCGGCACAGCTTGCCGCGAAGCAGGCGCAGCTGCTCGAGGGTCTGGCGCGCATCGGGCATGTGGCCCCGGAGCGCGTCATCGCGCCTCTACGGGGGCCCGAGTGGGCCTACCGGCGCCGTGCCAGAATTGGCGTCAAATACGTGCACAAGAAGGGCCGCGTGCTCGCCGGCTTTCGCGAGCGCGAGAAGCCCTACCTCGCCGATATCCGGCACTGTGAAGTGCTGGTTGCAGAACTGCGCGCGCTGCCGGAAATGCTGGCCGCGTTGGTCGAGACCTTGGCCATTCGCGAACAGGTGCCGCAGGTCGAGGTCGCGGTCGGCGACAATGCCACCGCGCTCGTGTTTCGCGTCATGCAGCCTCTGGGAACCGGAGACCTCGAGAAACTCGACGCATTCGGGCTTCAACACGATCTGCGGATCTACCTGCAGACGGGCGGCATCGACACGATTCGCCCGCTGCGGCCGGATCCGTCGCCGCTACGCTATGCGATCGAGCCGTTTGGCATCGTCATCGAGTTCGGGCCGGCCGACTTCGTCCAGGTCAACCGCAGCATCAATGCCGCGATGGTGTCTGCGGCCATCGACGAATTGGCGCCTGAATCCGGCGACCGGGTGCTCGATTTGTTTTGCGGCTTGGGCAATTTCACGCTGCCCTTGGCGCGCAGCAGTTCTGCGGTCGTCGGCATCGAGGGGGACTTGGGGCTGCTCGCCAAGGCGCGCGCGAACGCCGCATTGAACGCGATCGGCAATACGCGCTTTTTTGCGGAAAACCTCTTCGATCCGCCGAGCTTCGGAGCCTGGGCTTTGGAGCATTACGAGCGGGTCTTGCTCGATCCGCCGCGCGCGGGTGCACGCGAGGTCGTCTCGCGGATGGCGTCTTGGCGTCCGCGCCGAGTCGTGTATATTTCCTGTCATCCCGCTAGTCTGGCGCGTGACGCGGGCATTTTAGTGGAAAGTCAGGGGTTTAGGCTGGTCGCCGCAGGGGTCATGGACATGTTTCCGCACACCACGCACGTCGAATCGATCGCGGTATTCGAGCGGCGCGAATGAGCAGCCTGGACATGAGCCGCGCACCATGAGCTTGGGGCCGCTCATGATCGACATCGCGGGTACCAGCTTGAGCGCGGAGGATCGCGACGTGCTTAAGCATCCGCTGGTCGGCAGCGTGATTTTGTTCTCGCGCAATTACCGAGACCCCGCGCAACTTGCGGCGCTCACGTCCTCGATTCGCGCGTTGCGCAGCCCGGCTTTGCTGATTGCCGTCGACCACGAAGGCGGACGGGTGCAGCGTTTCCGGGAAGGATTTACGCGCCTGCCCGCGGCGCGCAGCCTCGGCCGAGGCTTCGATGCGGACCGGCGATCCGCGCTCGCGCTGGCGCAGACGGCCGGATGGCTCATGGCCGCCGAAGTGCGTGCCGTCGGCATCGATTTCAGTTTCGCGCCCTGCGTCGATCTGGATTACGGCGTTAGCGACGTCATCGGCGATCGGGCGTTTCACAGCGACGCAGACGCGGTGGCCGCGCTTGCGGTCGCGTATATGACGGGCATGCGCGAGGCCGGTATGGCGGCGACCGCGAAGCATTTTCCGGGCCATGGGGCCGTCGTTGCCGACTCGCATGTGGCGCTGCCCGTCGATCGGCGCGATCTTGCCGAACTGGAGGCGGATTTGCGCCCCTACCGCCTGCTCATCGAAAATAACGTCTCGGCGGTGATGGCGGCGCATATCGTATTCCCGCGCGTCGACACCCTCCCGGCCAGCCTGTCGCACCGGTGGATAGGCGAAATTTTGCGCATTAATCTGGATTTCCATGGCTGCGTGTTCGCCGATGACCTGACAATGGCCGGCGCCGCCGCGTTTGGCGACGTCGCCGCGCGCGCGCGGCTGGCCGTTGCGGCTGGATGTGACGTGCTGCCGATCTGCAATGATCGAAAGGCGGTAATTTCCGTGCTCGATCATTTCAAGCCGGCCGGACTCAATCCGGCCTCGCAGGCACGACTCGTGCGCATGCGTGGGCGCGGTGAACCGATTCACGGTTTGGCTGGAAACGATCAATGGAAGGAGGCCGTGGTACGGGTCGCAGCGGCCTCGGCGACTCCGCCGCTGGTGCTGACGACCGAGGGGCAGCCTTGACCGACTTGGATGCCGACCAATATCGCCGCCTGATCGAGGCTACGCCCGAGGGCGTTGTGCTGGTCGATGCGCGACACTCGGATCGCCCGGTTGTTTTCGTCAATCCCGGCTTCGAGGCGCTCACCGGCTACACGGCGCCGGAACTGCTCGGCCGCAACTTGCGATTCCTGCAAGGCGAGGACCGCGATCAGGAACCGCTGCAGCGGTTGCGGGAATTCATGGGCCGCGGCGAGTCATGCCGCGTCTTGCTGCGCAATTATCGCAAGGACAACTCCCTGTTCTGGAACGACTTGATGGTCGTGCCGCTGCGAGACGGCAACGGCGAGCTCAGCCATTTTGCGGGCTATGCGCGCGATGCCGGCGACCGCCGCCGTCTGGATCCGAGGAACGCCGGCGAGCCGGCGCCGCGCGTCGCTCCGCCGGTCTCCGCGATTCCGCGCGACGATCGGCTGACCGGCTTGTTCACCCTGCCGTATCTCGAAGAATTGTTGAAGCGCGATTGGGCCATCGCACAGCGCGAGCGCCGCTGCATCGCGATTTTCTCGATCGATATCGACGCGCTGGGACTCTACAACACGACCTTCGGGCGGGCGGCCGGCGATTCCACGATACGGCGCGTCGCACATTGCATCTCGGGCTGTCTGCGCCGGGCGAGCGACGCTTCGGCACGCGTCGATGGCGGCAGTTTGATTGCCTACGCGCCGGGATTGCTGCTCGAGCAGGCGCTACATGTCGGTCATGTCATGGCCGAACGCGTCCGCGAGCTGCGCATTCATCATCCGCGCTCGACGGTGCTGCGCTACGTCAGCATCAGTGTGGGTGTCGCCGCGGCTGTGCCGGAGGCGGGGGATAATCCGGCCGACCTGCTGCAGAATTCGCGCCGGCAGCTCGATTTGGCGAAAAAATCCGGGCGCAATCGCGCCGCTTGAGCTCGAGGAACCATTGATTCGCTGGCGCTGCCGTCCCGCCAACGGCAAATTGTGATGCGCGTCACTATTGGCGTTCGCGCTCGCCATAAAACTCATCGAAAACGCGATCGCAAAATGGTCGGCGGCGCGCGTTTCTGCTACCAATACGCCAATGCGAATCCGCCCAAAAGTGGTGCTGGCGCTTGCCGCGTTGATCGCTGTTTTGGTCGCGGTCGAAATCATCGTTCAAGAACTCGTGATATTGCCGAGCTTCGCGGAACTCGAACACTCGGATGCCCAAACCTCGATGCGGCGCATCGGCTACGCGCTCGATCGCAGCCTCGACGGGCTCGCGGTCAACGCAGCCGATTGGTCGGACTGGGGCGAGCTGTTCCAGTTCATGCAGAACCGCAATCGGAGTTTCGTGGATACCTACACGACACCGGTCGCGATGGCGCCGCTCAAGGTCAACATGCTGCTGCTCGTCGACCTGTCCGGCAAAATCATCGTCTCCTACGCGCGCGATTTGGAGAGCGGAGCGCCGCTCGACTTGGACTTGGCCGAGCGCAGCACGCTGCCCGAGCTCATTTCGCAGCGCAGCAGCGGTCTGATGCGCACCAACCAGGGCATCATGATGATCGCGGCTGCCCCGGTACTCGACGGCAGCGGCAGCGGGCGATCGGTGGGCAAAGTCGTCATGGGCAGGCTGCTGACGCCGGCGCAACTGCGCCAGATCGGCACGCAAGCACAGGCGAGCCTTGCGATGGTGGACACACGACCGCTCGGCCCGCAAGCGCAAGTCGTCGAAACCGGCGACATCACCCAGGTATATCAGACCTTTCCGGGGCTCGACGGCAAACCGTTGATGACGCTGCGTGTCGAAATTCCACGGGAAATCACTGCGCGCGGCAAGCGCGCCGTCAGATACGCCTCGGCCTACCTGGTGATCGCGGCGATCGTCACGCTGATCCTGCTGCTCGCGATTCTCAATCGGGTCGTGCTGAGCCCGATCGCGCGCATGACTCGACACGCGATCGCGGTCGGCGAGGGCACCGATTTGACCGCGCGATTGAATTTCACGGGAGCCGACGAGTTGACGGCGCTCGCGTGTGAATTCGACCGCATGATGGAGCGCGTTGCCGAGTCGCGCCGGCAGCTCGTCGACCAGTCGTTTCAATCCGGCGTCGGCGAACTCGCCAAGGGCGTGCTGCACAATCTCGGCAACGCGATGACGCCGCTGTCGGTTTGCTTGAGCACGCTGGCCGACCGCCTACGTGCCGGCCCGCTGCCCGACCTGGAAGTGGCCGTCGCCGCACTCGCGGCCGAGAAAGGCGACAGTGCGCGGCGTGCCGATTTGGAGGAATTCCTGCGCCTGGGTTGTCGTGAGATGGCCTCGACGCTCGATGGTGCGCAGGCCGACGTGGCGCTGATGCAGCGCCAAGCGCAGCTGATGCAGGCGACGCTTGCGGAGCAAATGAACCCGGCGCGCCGCGGCCACGTCGTCGAATCGGTGCGGCTTCCCGAGCTGATCGCACAGTCGCTCGAAATCGTGCCCGATGCCTGCCGCCAGCGGCTGATTTTGGATGAGGACGACTCCTTGAAGAAAGTGGGCGTCGTGCGCGTCGCGCGCACCCTGCTGCGCTTGATCCTTCAGAATCTGATCATCAATGCGGCCGACGCGATTCGCGATGCCGGCAGGGATAAGGGCACGCTGCGGTTGGCCGCGGAAATTTTGCGCCAAGAAGACGGCGAGCAACTGCATCTGCGCTGCGAGGACAATGGCGTCGGGATCGCGCAGGATCATCTGCAGCGGGTTTTCGAAAAGGGCTTTTCGACGAAGTCGCCGGCGACGAATCAAGGCATCGGCTTGCACTGGTGCGCCAACGTGATTGCCTCGCTCGGCGGGCGAATATGGGCCGCCAGCGACGGTCCGGGGTGCGGCGCGTCGCTGCATGTCGTGCTGCCGCTGGCCATCAGCGAGTCGGGATCTGTTACTTAGGGACAAGTGAGGTCTTGCGTGGTTGATCACAGTCGATTGCCGATCCGAGTGCTCGTCGCGGACGACGAGGCGGCCGTGCGCGATGCCTACCGGCAAATCCTGCTCGAAACGGACGTGAGCCAGGATCTGACGGCGTTCCGCAACTTGCGCGCGCGTCTGTTCAATAAATCGGCTACGCCGCAAGCCGCGCCGGCCGCGGCGGTACGCACAACCACCTTCGACCCGATCTTTTGCGAGGGCGCCGAAGCCGCGGTGACGGCGGTGCGCGAGGCACTGGCTGCGGGCCAGCCGTTCGCCGTGGTGTTCCTGGACATGCGTATGCCGCCGGGTCCCGACGGCGTATGGGCGGCCTCGCGCATTCGTGAGCTGGATCCGGCGATCGAAATCGTCATCTGCACGGCCTATTCGGATGCCGATCCGGGTCATATCGGCGGCCTCGTGCCCCCGGAAGACAAACTGTCGTATCTGCAAAAGCCGTTTCATCCTCACGAAATACGCCAAATGACGATCTCACTCGGCAGCAAGTGGCGCGCCGAACACCGCATCGTCAAGCTCGCGTATTTCGACGCGCTGACGGGATTGCCCAATCGCGAACAATCGCGGACGCGTTTGCAGAGCGGAATCGCGGCGGCCGAGCAGCAACAGCGCGGCCTTGCCGTGCTGTATCTCGATCTCGATAATTTCAAGCGGGTAAACGACACGCTGGGCCACGCGATCGGCGACGAATTGCTGTGCCAGGTCGCGACGCGCTTGCGCGGCTCATTGCGGCCGAGCGACGTCGTCGGCGCGGAATTCTCGGGCAACGCCGCATCGAGCCACATCGCGCGCCTCGGCGGCGATGAATTCATCGTGATTCTGCCGCAGGTCGACGATGCGGAGGATGCCGGCGTCATCGCAGGCCGGCTCATTGCCGAACTCAGAAAGCCGATGAATCTGGCGCTGCACACGTTGGTCGTCACGCCCAGCATCGGCATAGCCCTGTATCCCGGCGACGGCAAGGACGTCGAGACTTTGCTGCGCAATGCGGATCTGGCGATGTATTTCGCCAAACGCAGCAGTCCGGGGACGTACGCCTACTTCGACGCGGCGATGAACGCCAAGGCGCTGCAGCGCTTCACGATAGAAGCAAAACTCCGAACGGCGCTCGAGCGCGGCGAGTTTGCCTTGCACTATCAGCCTCAATTCGACGTGACCAGCGGCAGCCTCGTCGGCATGGAGGCGCTGCTGCGTTGGACCAACGATGAACTCGGTTCCGTTCCGCCCGTGGAATTCATCCCGATCGCCGAGGAAACCGGATTGATACTCTCGATCGGCGAATGGGTGCTGCGAAAGGCCTGTATGCAAGCGAAGGCCTGGCGCGACGAAGGGCTGCCGCCGATCCGCATGGCGGTCAACGTCTCGGGCCAGCAATTCATACTCAAGGAGTTCGCGCAATCGGTGGCCGCCATCATCACGGAGACCGGGATAGACCCGAAGCTGCTCGAGCTCGAAATTACCGAATCGGTCGTCATGAAGGACGAAATTTGGGCGGAGCAGGCCTTGGCGCAATTGAAGGATCTCGGTGTCTCGCTGGCGATCGACGATTTCGGTACCGGCTATTCGAGCTTCGGCAGACTGCGGCGTTTTTCGGTCGATCGGCTCAAGATCGACCAATCGTTCGTGACCAGTCTGATCGATTGCAGCGACGATCGCGCGATTGCGGCGGCCATCATCGCGATGTCGCGCTCGCTGCACATCAATGTCACGGCCGAGGGCGTCGAGAACTTCCCGCAGCTGATGTTTCTGCAGGAACACGAATGTCAGGAAGCTCAGGGATTTCTATTCAGCCGGGCACTACCGCCGGGCGACGCCCACAGACTATTATGCCGGGCAGCCGAGGCGTCCACGGGGACCCGAACGGCGAGACTACGGACCCTGATTGGTTGAAATCCATTGGCAGATGACAATCCCCCGGGCGCCACCGGCTCGGCGCGCCGCATTCTGTTCGCGAGCTTGATCGGAACGACGATCGAGTTCTTCGATTTCTACATTTATGCGACCGCTGCCGCGCTGGTTTTTCCCAAGCTGTTCTTTCCTCAATATGACCCGACGACGGCAGTTTTGCAGTCCTTCGCGACGTTCGCGCTGGCGTTCTTCGCGAGACCGATCGGCTCGGCGCTATTCGGCCATTTTGGAGATCGCGTGGGCCGCAAGGCCACCTTGGTCACGGCGTTGTTGACGATGGGCGTTTCGACGGTCTTGATCGGCGCGCTGCCGACGTATGCGTCGATCGGCGTGTCCGCGGGTGTTTTGCTGGCGATCTGCCGGCTCGGCCAGGGCATCGGGCTCGGCGGCGAATGGGGAGGGGCGGTGCTGCTGGCGACGGAAAACGCGCCGCCCGGCAAGCATGCCTGGTACGGCTGCTTTCCGCAGCTCGGTGCGCCGCTGGGATTTTTGTGTTCCACGGTCGTTTTCGTGCTGTTGACGCATGGCCTGAGCGACTCCCAATTCTTGAGCTGGGGCTGGCGCGTGCCGTTCCTGGCGAGCGCGGTACTCGTGTTGATCGGCTTATATATTCGACTGCAGCTCGTCGAGACGCCGCAATTCAAGCAGGCGGTGAATCAGGGAGAGCGGGTTCGCGTGCCGCTCTACACGGTGGTTGCGCGTCACGGCCGCACGCTCGTATTGGGCACTCTGGCGGCCACCGCGACCTTCTTGGTGTTCTACCTCATGACGGTGTTCACCTTGAGCTGGGCGACGAGCAAGCTGGGGTTCTCGCGCGAACAATTTTTGAGCTTGTTGGTCATCGGCGTGCTGTTTTTCGGAGCGACGATACCGATCTCGGCGCTGCTCGCCGATCGCGTCGGTGCGCGCAACATGCTGATCGTGGCGAGCGCCGGGCTGTTCGCGTTTGGATTCCTGTTCAAACCGCTGTTCGGCGCCGGCACGACGCTGAGCGTCACGGTGTTTTTGAGCGTCGGGCTGTCCCTGATGGGGCTGACATACGGACCGCTCGGCAGCGGATTGGCGTCGCTGTTTCCGACCGCCGTGCGCTACACGGGAGCGTCCTTGAGCTTCAATCTTGCCGGGATCGTGGGCGCCTCGCTCGCACCCTATATCGCGACTTCGCTGGCGACTCTCTACGGATTGGCCTACGTCGGCTATTACCTGTCGCTCGCCGCCGCGGTGTCGCTGCTCGCCTTGCTCGCGATTGGCGGCGCCGACCGCTCACGTCAGCTGCGTGAGTAGCGCGTCGATGCGCGCGAACAATTTATCCTCGGCGCGCGCATCGTGCGAGAAGCGCAATTTGAGCGGGCCCTCGAGGCGGTACTCCTTGGGCCGGCCTTGAAGCAGCTTGAGCACGCGCTTGGGCTCGATCTTGTTTTGCTCGTCGAATACGAAGTAGCCGGTCGCCGGGCCGACCTCGATTTTACGAATTCCGAGGTGCGCGGCGCGCAGCTTGAGCTGCGTGATCCGAAACAAGGTCTGCGCAAAAGGCGGCATCGGTCCGAACCGGTCGATCATTTCAACTTTCAATTCGTCGAGTTCCTCGCGGCTACCCATGCTCGCGATCCGTTTGTAGAGCACCAGGCGCAAATGCACGTCCGGGACGTAGTCCTCCGGGATCAGCGCCGGCAGATGCAATTCGACCTCGGGGCCTGAATCGAGCGGACGTTCCAGATCGGGCTGTTTGCCCGATTTCAACGCCGTCACGGCGCGTTCGAGCAATTCCATATACAGGTTGAAGCCGATCTCTTGAATTTGCCCGCTCTGTTCTTCGCCGAGCAATTCTCCGGCGCCGCGGATCTCGAGGTCGTGCGTCGCCAGGGTGAAGCCGGCGCCGAGCTCCTCGAGCGACTCGAGCGCTTCGAGGCGCTTGATTGCATCGGCGGTCATCGCCTTGCGCGGCGGAGTGATCAGATAGGCATAGGCGCGGTGATGCGATCTGCCGACGCGGCCGCGCAGCTGATGGATCTGCGCGAGCCCGAAGCGATCGGCGCGATCGATGATGATCGTGTTGGCGGTCGGCACGTCGATGCCGCTCTCGATGATGGTCGTGCACACGAGCACGTTGAAGCGGCGATGATAGAAATCGAGCATGAGCTGCTCCAACTCCCGCTCGCGCATCTGCCCGTGGCCAACCGCGACATTCGCCTCGGGTACCAATTCGCGCAGCGCCTGCGCCGTCTTTTCGATCGTCTCGATGGTGTTGTGCACGTAGTAGATTTGTCCGCCGCGGCGAATTTCGCGCAGCGCGGCTTCGCGCACGACGGTCTCGTTCCACTCCATGACGAAAGTCTTCACCGCCAGGCGCTCCGCCGGCGGCGTCGTGATCAGAGACAGATCACGCAGCCCGCCGATCGCCATGTTGAGCGTGCGCGGGATCGGGGTCGCGGTCAGCGTGAGCACGTCGACCTCCGCGCGCAAGGCCTTGAGCTTTTCCTTGTCGCGCACGCCGAAGCGGTGCTCCTCGTCGATCACGACCAGCCCCAAGTCCTTGAAGCGAACCTTGCCCTGCAATAGCCGCTGCGTCGCAATCACGATGTCGACCGATCCGGAGGCGATCCCTTCGAGCACGGCGTCGGCCTCTTTGCTGGTGCGAAAGCGCGACAGGCTTTCGATGCGTACCGGCCAATCGGCAAAGCGATCCGTGAAGGTCGTCTCGTGCTGCTGCGCGAGCAGCGTGGTCGGCACCAAGACGGCGACTTGTTTGCCCGCCTGCACGGCGACGAACGCGGCCCGCAAGGCGACCTCCGTCTTGCCGAAGCCGACGTCCCCGCAGATGACCCGGTCCATGGGCTTGCCGGACGCCAGATCGTCGATGACCTGGGAAATCGCGGTAGCCTGATCGGCCGTTTCCTCGAACGGGAAGCCGCTCTGAAATGCGCGATATTCCGCCTCGCCCGAGACGATCTTCGTGCCTTGGCGGGCGGCGCGCCGCGAGTACAAATCCAGAAGTTCGGCGGCGACGTCTCGAATCCGCTGCGCCGCCTTGCGCCGCGCCTTCTGCCATTGGTCGCCGCCGAGCTTGTGCAAGGGCGCGGTCTCGGCGGGAGCCCCGGTATAGCGGGACACGAGATGCAGCGCCTGTACCGGCACGTACAGCTTGTCGCCGTCGGCATATTCGAGCACGAGGAATTCGCTGGTTTGGCCGGCAATGTCCATGGTTTGCAGTCCCAGGTAGCGCCCGACACCGTAGGTTTCGTGCACGACCGGCGCGCCGATGCGCAGATCCGAGAGCTCCTTGAGGATCTTGGCAGGGTCGCGCTCTGCGCGCCGCCGCCGCCGCTCCTGACGCGCCCGGTCGCCGAATAATTGTGCCTCGGTGAGGATCTCGAGCGGCGGGGATTCGAGCTTCAGTCCGGTGACGACCGCGGAGACCGCGATGCCGAGCTTCGAGTTGCTCGCGATGAAACTCGCGAAACTCTCGTAGACTTTCGGTTGTATGCCGCGCCCGCGCAGCAAATCGAGCAGCAGTTCTCTTCGTCCCGCCGATTCGGCCGCGAGCAGCACGCGTGCCGCGCTCGCCTCGAGATGTGCGACGAGCGCTGCGGCCGGCTCATCGGCGCGGGCATCGATGCGCACCGCGGCGGGCGCCAGACTCGGGAAGTTCTGTACGGCGCCCTCCGTTTCCGGCGGCCACTCGAATTGATGCAGCTGAACCCGGCGCCAAGCGGCGAGCGCGTCGTTGAATTCGGCGGGCGGCAGATACAGTTCGGCCGGCTCGAGGATCGGGCGGTGGCGATCGTGACGCAGCTGCTCGTGGCGCAGCACGATTCCCTTCCAAAGACTCTCGCACGAAGCGCATGCGTCGTTGACGTCGATCAATAGGCTGCCCGGCGCGAGGTATTCGAACAAGTGCGAGGTGCGTTCGAAGAATAGCGGCAGGAAATACTCGATTCCGCCCGATGCGATACCCTGGCTCACGTCCCGATAAACCGCTTGCTCGGACAAATCACCGGGGAAACGCAGCCGGTAGCGGCGCCGAAATTCGCGCACCGCCTCCGGATTGAGCGGCGTCTCGCGGGCCGGCAAGAGCTCGATGCGGTCCAATTTGTCGCCCGATCGTTGGCTGTCCGGATCGAAGCGCCGCATGCTGTCGACGTCCCGATCGAGCATATCGATGCGCAGCGGATACTCCGAGCCCATCGGAAATACGTCGATCAAGGATCCGCGTACCGCGAATTCGCCGTGTGCAACGACTTGCGTGACCGCCGCGTAACCGGCCGCCGTCAACTGCGCGCGCAAGGCATTGAGATCGAGCGATTCGCCGACATGCACTTTCAGTGAATAGCCATCGATGTAGCTGCGCGGCGCCAGGCGTTGCAGCAGCGTGTCGACGGCAACGACCCAAACGCCCGCTCGGGCCCGCGGCAATTCCGCGAGCACCGCGAGGCGTGCCGAGGTAATGTCCGGGTGCGCTGAAAAGCCGTCGTAAGGCAGCGTTTCCAAGTCGGGAAACACCCTGACCGGGGTGCCCCCACCCGCGAAGAAGCCGATTTCGTCGCTCAAAGATTCCGCATCGCGCGAGCTCGGGGCGATCACGATGAGTGGACCGCCGGCACTCGCCGCGGCTTCGGCAATGGCGAGCGCCGGCGCCGCGCCATGGAGTTTGCCCCATTTGATGAGGGGCGCATCGGGGGTCGGAATTCGCGGGGCGAGTAGGGGGTTCAATTGGAGCGGGTTGCAAGATCGCGGAAATAAAAAACGCCCGCCGCGACGGCGAAGTCGCGGTGGGCTGGTATTCGCCTTAGGATGTTACGTGATCGGCGCTTTAGCCCGCAACCGGCGTGTCCGCCGAAGCCGGGCTGGCGGCCGGCGCGCTGCCGGCGACCACGCTGTGAATGACGTGATCGGCCTCAAAATAGACCACGAAGCCCTGATATTCCCAGCGCGAAATCGGGGGACTGCCGACCGCCGGCACCTTGCTGACAGGCGCTCCGAATTTCGCCGCCACCTGCTCCATCGTCATTCCGCGAGCCGGCGTGGCGATGTCGGATTCCTTGACGGCAATTCCGTTGTCGACCGCGATCGTTTCAGCCTTGCAGAAGCCCGTCAGGCTGACGGCGATAAAAGCCGCCAACATCAGTGTTTGCTTGCCCATTGCACACCTCGTTAGCTATGCCGATTCGGTTAAATTATATCACTGCGTTCCACCGGTAATGGTTGACCTAATTAACAGTTTGATTATGTTGAATATTCCCAAAGCGCCTAGAGCCGCCCCGCAAGCCGCGCGTCCTATGGTTTAATCGCCGCGCATGTTTCAGCCCATTCCGGTGTTCGTCGGCCTGCGTTATTCGCTGGCGCGCGAGCACAGTTTCTTCGTTTCCTTCATTACCTGGGTCTCGCTACTCGGCGTCGCGCTGGGCGTCGCGGCGCTGATTACGGTGCTGTCGGTCATGAATGGCTTCGAGGCGGAATTGCGCTCGCGCCTGCTGAGCGTCTCGGCACATGCCGTCTTGCACGAGCAGGGAGGCGCGCCGATCGACGATTGGCGGCGGCGCATCGAGCAGTTGCGGGGTGCGCCGGGCCTGCTGGGGGCAGCCCCGTTTCTCGATACCGACGCCATGCTGAGCCGCACGCCCGGGATGAGCGGCGCCATCGTGCGGGGCATCGACCCCGAACTCGAGCCCCAGGTCTCCACGATCGGGGATTCGATGCGCGAGGGCAAACTGGCCGATCTGAAGCCCGGATTCGATGGAATCATTCTCGGCCGCATGCTCGCCTACCAATTGCAAGTGGGTGTCGGAGATACGGTCACGGTCATGATCCCGAGCGGCGGCGCCCATGGTGCCGGCGGCGCCACGGAACTCGTGCCCCGTCTGCAACAGTTCGAAGTCGTCGGGATATTCGAAGTGGGGATTCAGGACCACGACAGCGTACTGGCGCTCGTCAACCTCACCGACGCGGAGTCGCTGCGCGGCTTGAATGGACCCACGGGAATACGCTTGAAATTCGACGACGTCATGAATGCGCCGAGCTTGGCCCGCAATGCGGCCTCGCGCTTATCCCCGGGCTTGCAGCTGCGCGACTGGACGCAGGAGAACGAGGCGTATTTTCGTGCGATTCGCATCGAAAAGACCATGATGGGATTGATCCTGTTGCTGATCGTCGCGGTGGCGGTGTTCAACATCGTCGCGACGCTCGTCATGGTCGTCAACGACAAGCGCACCGACATTGCGATTTTGCGAACCCTCGGCATGAGTCCGCGCGGCGTGCTCGCGGTGTTCATGACCCAAGGCATCCTGATCGGCTGGATCGGAGCGGCGCTCGGAGTCGGCCTCGGACTCGCCTTGGCGCTGAACGTCGATGTCATCGTGCCCTTCCTCGAACAGACGTTCGGCTTTCACATCATGGACCCCGACGTGTATTACATCTCGGGTATTCCGAGCGAAGTGCACCCGCGGGACGTCCTCACCATTGCGATTGCCGCCTTGGTTTTGACTTTTGTCGCGACGATTTATCCGGCGCTGCGAGCCTACAAGACGCAGCCGGCCGAGGCTTTGCGCTACGAATGAGAGCCCAGCGAAACTAACGATGCGCCAATGGTACGAAGGATTCATCGGCTTGCGCTATTTGCGGGCATCGCCGCATCGCGGCTTCGTCTCGATGATCGCCGGGATCGCGATCTTGGGCCTGAGTCTCGGAGTCGCCGTTCTGATCGTCGTGCTGTCGGTCATGAACGGCTTCGAAGAGGAGTTGCGGACGCGCATCTTGAGTTTGACCGCGCATGCGACGATTTCCGGCCTCGAAGGCCGGATACCCGATTACCGTCCCGATCTCGACAAACTGAATGCGTTTCCGGGCATCGTCGCCGCCGCGCCGTACATCGAAGCGCAAGGGATGCTGGTCCACGGCGGGAAGTCGGCCGGCGTGCTGTTGCGCGGCATCGTTCCCGCCGATGAATCGCGCGTTGCCGACTTGAGCCCGCATTTGCGCAGCGGCCGGCTCGGCGATCTCGCGGCGGCGCGCTACCGCATCATACTCGGTTCGGCCCTGGCCCAAGAATTGGGCGTCGGCGTCGGCGACCGCGTGGTCCTGATCGTCGCGCAGGGCGATGTGACGCCGGTCGGCGTCATGCCGCGCATGCGCGCCTTCGTCGTCGCCGGCATCCTGTCGGTCGGCATGTACGACTACGACCGGCGCATCGCGCTGGTTGCGATGCAAGACGCCGCAAGAGTTCTGCAGATGGGCGACGACATCACCGGCATTCGGCTCAATATGGTCGACATGTACGCCGCGCCGCGCGTCGTACGCGATGCGGCGATCGCGCTGGGCGGCGGCTTTTACGTCGAGGATTGGACCGGCCAGCACACGAATTTCTTTCGATCCATCGAGATCACGAAGCGGATCTTGTTCGTGATCTTATCCCTGGTCGTGGCCGTTGCCGCGTTCAACATCGTCTCCACGATGGTCATGGTCGTCAAGGATAAGCGGCGTGACATCGCCATATTGCGCACCTTCGGTTCTTCGCCCGGCAGCATCTTGTCGGTGTTCGTCGTGCAGGGCAGTTTGATCGGGCTGCTGGGAATCGCGTTGGGCGTGATCCTTGGCGTGTTGATCGCGACGAATCTGCAGCAACTCGTGCATGGATTGGAGAGCATCGTCGGATTCAAGTTCTTGGACGCCCGCGTCTATTACATGAGCGATTTGCCGGCGCACGTGCGCATCGTCGACGTGCTGCAGGTGTGCGGCATCGCGTTCGTGCTGGCCTGTCTGTCGACGATTTACCCGGCATGGCGGGCGGCGCGCTTGCTGCCGGCCGAGTCGCTACGCAATGATTGAAACGCGACGATGAAGGATCTCAAGGTATGGTGATTTCGACTGATTTGGTGCTCGAAGGCGTCGGCCTCGTCAAGGAATTCGTGCAGGGCGAGACCAAACTGCGCGTGCTCGACGGCGCGTCGGTTTTCGTGCGCGCGGGCGAGCGAATTGCGATCGTCGGCGCGTCCGGATCCGGCAAGACGACACTGCTGCAGGTGCTTGGCGGCCTGGATCTGCCGACCGAGGGCTCGATCCGTATCGCCGGGGCTGCAATGAGCGAATTGAACGATAGGGAGCGCGGCGAATTGCGCAATCGCGCGGTCGGCTTCGTTTATCAATTTCACCATTTGCTGCCGGAGTTCACGGCGCTCGAAAACGTCGCGATGCCGCTGCTCGTCAGGCGCACGAGCCCGCGCGTCGCGAGGCAACAAGCCGGCGCGTTGCTGACGCGCGTGGGCTTGGGCGGCCGGCTCGATCATCGTCCCTCGCAGCTCTCCGGCGGCGAGCGTCAGCGCGCGGCCGTCGCGCGTGCGCTGGTGACGCGGCCGCAATTGGTGCTCGCGGACGAGCCGACCGGCAACCTCGATGGCGTGAACGCGGGCCATGTATTCGAATTGATGTTGGAACTCAATCGCGAACTCGGCACCAGCCTCGTGATCGTGACCCATGATGAGCGCTTGGCCGTGCGCCTCGACCGCATCCTGACGCTAGTCGACGGAGTTTTGGTCGAGCGGCCTTTGGCGCGGGCCGCACCGGGCGCGCCTGCGGCGCAGTAGATACAGCACCCGGCCCCGCCACAGACACTGCGCGAGGATGTAGCCGACCGCGGCCGCCACGGCACCCATGCACAGCGCGCCGAGCAGCAGCGGCGCCCACAACTGGTGCAGGAATTCGCGCATATTGTGCTGATCCAAGTGCTGCACGGCGGGCATCAGATTCCTGCCGGTGAGCAGGGTTCCGACCCAGATGGAGACCAGAATCTGCGGTACCCAGGTGAACGGATTGCTGACGAATACGGTCGCGAACAGGACCGGGACGTTCAAGCGGAAAACGACGCCGATGATCGCGCAAGTCATCAAGTGCAAGGGAATTGGAGGCGTCGGCGGGATGAAGGCGATAAACAGCCCCAATGCAAATGCGCGCGTCACACTGCTGCGATGAAAAGTCCAGCATCCGGGATTCATGACAATCGCCATGAACGGCTTGAGAAACCAGTGTTTCTCGAGCGAATCGCGGCCAGGCGTGATGCGTTTTAGCCAGCGTTGCATGGGTTCGAATTCTACTAGAGCCTATGGTATGCCGATGCCGACTGAATTGGGATAGTGCGACAGAATTGCGAAACTGCGACTGAATTGGGATAGCGCCGCTGAATCGGGGCGGGCTGCGGGAGTGCGCTCGAGGGGGCGCTCAAGTATCATGCCGAAACACGTCGAAATTAAGGAATGAGGATCTAATGTGGGAGATCATCCGCGCAGGCGGCGGCTTCATGTGGCCCATCATCTTGTGCTCGGTGCTGGCGGTAGCCATCGTGTTGGAGCGTTTGTGGGCCTTACAGAGCAATCGGGTCATTCCACGCGATCTCGGCCAGAAGGTCTGGAACTGGATCGAAGCGGACCAAATCAACGATAAACTCATCACAGCTCTGCAAGAAAACTCCCCCCTGGGCGAATTGCTCGCGATCGGGATCGCCAATCGCGACAAGCCGCGCGAGGTCATGATCGAACGGCTGCAAGACGGCGGCCGGCATCTCGTGCACGACCTGGAGCGCTTTTTGAATACGCTGGGAACGATTGCCTCGATTGCCCCGCTGCTCGGGCTGCTCGGCACGGTCGCCGGCATCATCCATGCGTTCAATGCGATCACGGCCAACGGCATCGGCGATCCGCGCATCCTCGCGGGCGGCATCGGCGAAGCGCTGATCACGACCGCAGCCGGCCTCAGCGTTGCGATCCCCTCGCTGATCGCCTACCGGTATTTGCGCGGCAAGGTGGAGCAGCTGGTCGTGCGCATGGAAAAGGAAGCCATGCGCCTCGTCGATGCGCTGGATGAGCGCAGCCGCATGCTCGCGGGCGCCTGAGCCGTGAACAGGGATTGACCATGAACATGCGGCCGCGCCGGCGCGAGGATCCGGACATCACGCTGATACCGCTGATCGACGTGCTGCTCGTGCTGCTCATTTTCTTCATGGTGTCGACGACGTTCAATCAGGAGGGACGCGTCAAGGTGCAGCTGCCGCAGTCGAGCGACAACCCCGTTCCGAACACGGCGCACGAGGCGCTGGTCGTGAGCGTGACCGCGGAGGGCGCTTATCGGGTCAACGAACATACCTTGATCAATTCGAGTCCCGAGACGCTGCGCGCGGCGCTGCTCAAGGAGGCCGGCACGGATCGCGGACCGCTGACGATCCGTGCGGACGGACGCGCGACGCATCAATCCGTGGTCACGGCGATGGACGTGGCCGGCAAGCTCGGCTTCGTGCAGTTGAACATCGCGACGGTGCATGACGAGACGCCGCCTTGATCGAGGGCGGAAAATCCTGGCCGGTCTACAAGCGACTGCTGCGCTACGCGAAGCCCTACATCGCGGTCTACCTGATCGGCGTGCTCGGCATGATTCTGTTCGCGGCCACGGACGCCTCGCTGGGCCTATTCGTCAGATACGTCTTCAAGGAAAGCTTCATCCTCAGTAATCCGGACTCTGTTTGGTTGATCCCGGCCGGCGTCGTCGGATTGTTCGCACTGCGTGGAATCGGCGACTACGTCGGCAACTATTTTCCGAGCTATGTCGGGCGTCAGGTCATCAAGGGCCTGCGGCGCGATGTTTTTGCGCATTACCTGCGCCTGCCCACGGCTTTTCTCGACCGCGAGAAATCGGGCAATCTACTCTCGAAGCTGACCTTCAATGTCGAACTCGTGGCGGCCGCGGCGACGAGCGCATCGATCGCCCTGATCAGGGAGCCGCTGACGATTGCGTTCCTGATCGCGACGCTGTTTTACCTGAATTGGCGGCTCGCGCTATTTTGCATCGCCGCGGGCCCCTTGATCGGCTGGCTCATGCAGACGATCAATCGGAGTTTCCGGCGCTACAGCGGCCGGATCCAGAATTCGATGGGCGATATCACGCGCGTCGCGAAGGAGGCGATCGACGCGCATCGCCTGATCAAGATCTTCAATGCCGAAGAGCACCAGACGCTGCGCTTCGAGCAGGCCAACGAACAGAATCGCGCCTCGAACATGAAGCTCGCGCGCGCCCAGTCGATCAGCAATCCCGTGATTCAGTTCATCGCATCGCTGGCGCTCGCGGGCGTGCTCTATGTGGCTCTCGGGCAGATCTTGGCGCGTCACATGGTGTTCAGCGATTTGATGGGATTTCTGACGGCGGCGCTGATGGTGCCGGCGCCATTGCGGCGGCTCGTGAACGTCACCGGTCCCTTGCAGCAAGGCATCGCCGCGGGCGAAAGCGTGTTCGGACTCATGGATCAGCCGACCGAAGGCAGCGGCGGTGCGCGCAGAATCGAACGCGCGCGCGGCGAGATCGAGTTTCGCAATGTCTCGTTCGAGTACGCCGACGAAAAAGGCGGTGTGCTGCATGACGTGAGCTTTCACGTCAATCCGGGCGAGACGGTCGCGATCGTGGGGCGCTCGGGCAGCGGCAAGACGACGCTCGTGAGTCTCGTGCCGCGCTTCTACGACGTGCAGCAAGGCGCCGTGTTGCTCGACGGCGTCGACGTGCGCGAATACCGGCTGACCGATTTGCGCTCGCAAGTGAGCCTCGTGAGCCAGGAGGTCGTGCTGTTCAACGACACGATTCGCAACAACATCGCGTTCAACGCGACCGACAAAACCGACGCCGAGGTCGAAGAGGCCGCGCGCGCCGCCAACGTCTTGGAATTCGTCGCCCAGCAGCCGCTCGGTTTCGAGACGCCGCTCGCCGATCGCGGCCAGAATTTATCGGGAGGCCAGCGCCAGCGCATCTCGATCGCGCGCGCTTTGCTCAAGAATTCACCGGTGCTGGTGCTCGATGAGGCGACCGCCGCGCTCGACAATGAATCGGAGCGGCGCGTGCAGCAGGAACTCGCCCTGCTGATGCGTGGCCGCACGACCTTGGTCATCGCGCACCGATTATCGACCGTGGAGAACGCCGACCGCATCATCGTGCTCGACCGCGGGCGCATCGTCGAGACCGGCACGCACCAGCAATTGCTCGCTCTCGGCGGCCTCTATGCCTCGCTGCACGGGACGCAGTTCAACGAGTAGGCGAGCGGTACCCCGGCATGTCGGCTCAGGCCTGGTTTAATCGCATCTGGTATGGCGGCGGCGCGCCGCCGTGGTGGTTGATGCCGTGGTCGCAAGCCTATCGCGGCATCGCGGCGACGCGGCGATTATTGTACCGCCGAGGCTTCGTCTCGCGGGTCCGCTTGCCTTGCGCGGTCATCGTCGTCGGCAATTTGAGCGTCGGCGGAACCGGCAAGACCCCGCTCGTGATCTGGCTGGTCGCGCGTCTGCGCGCGCTTGGATTCGTGCCCGGAATCGTGACGCGAGGTTTCGGCGGGTCCGCCACGGCGGCGCAATTGATCGATGCCGCGCAGGATCCCGGGATCGCCGGCGATGAGCCCCTCGTGCTGGCGCGCCGCAGCGGCGTTCGCGTCGCGGTCGGGCGTGATCGGCCGGCAGCCGCGCGGCTATTGATCGACGCCGGTTGCGACTTGATTGTCAGCGACGACGGCCTGCAGCATTACAAACTAGCGCGCGATTGCGAAATCGTCGTCATCGATGGCGCGCGCCGATTCGGCAACGGATGGCCGCTGCCGGCGGGCCCCTTGCGCGAGCCCCCCGCGCGTCTTGCCGAGGTCGACGCGATCGTCGTCAACGGCGGACGAATCGCGGAGCCCGGCGCAATCTCGATGCGCCTCGCCGCGCGGGATGCGGTTGCCTTGGGTGGCGGCGGCACCAGGGCGCTGAGCTCGTTCGCGGGGAACGCTGTCCACGCGGTCGCGGGGATCGGAAACCCGCAGCGTTTTTTCGACATGCTTCGCGCCCAGGGAATCGACGTCATCCCGCACGCGCTCGACGACCATGCGCGCATCACGGCCGCCGATATTTCCTTTGCGGATCTCAAACCGGTGCTGATGACCGAGAAGGATGCCGTAAAATGCCAAGAGTTGGCCGACAACCGACATTGGTATATACCGGTCGACGCCGTTTTCGATGAGGCCGATGGCGTTAAGCTCATGCAAATCGTGACGAAGAAAATCAACGATCGCAAAATCAAGGCTGACGGGGTCGAGCATGGATAAGCGGCTGTTGGAGTTACTGGTATGCCCGATCTGCAAGGCTCCGCTACAGGTCGTGGGCGCCGGAGGCTCCTTGGAACTCGTCTGTCGCGGCGACCGCCTCGCCTACCCGGTGCGTGCGGGCATCCCGATGATGCTGCCCGACGAGGCGCGCATCTTGAGCGCCGACGATCCGCTACTCGCTCGCTGACGCGCAAGGAACCAGAGAATTCAAATGTTTCACGTGGTCATACCGGCGCGCTACGCCGCATCGCGGTTGCCGGGCAAGCCGCTCGCGCTCGTCGGCGGCCGCCCGCTGATTCAATGGGTGTGGGAGCGCGCCAACGCGAGCGCCGCCGCTTCGGTGGTGATTGCCACCGACGACGAGCGCATTCGCCGCGTCGCGGCCGATTTCGGCGCCGATTGCGCGATGACCGCGGCGACCCATGCCTCGGGCACCGATCGCATCGCCGAGGTCGTCCGCGCTCGGGCGTGGGCGCCCGAGGACATCGTCGTCAACGTCCAGGGCGATGAGCCCCATATTGACCCGCAGCTGATCGCCGCATTGGCGGAATCCTTGCAGCTTCGTCCGCAGATCGATATCGCGACCGCGGTCGCTCCGGTGCTGAGCCTCGCGGAGTTTCTCGATCCAAACTGTGTCAAGGCGCTGCGCGCGGAAGACGGTCGAGCACTGTACTTCAGTCGCGCACCCGTACCATGGCCTCGCGATGCGCTCGAGGCGGGGCAACCGGCGCGCTTTGACGGCGCATGGCGGCACATCGGCATTTACGCCTATCGAGTCCGCAGCTTGCTGCAATTCGCCGCGTGGCCGCCGGGGCATCTCGAAATCACCGAAAAGCTCGAACAATTGCGCGCCTTGGAGCGCGGTATGAGCATTCACCTCGTGACGCTGGCGGCGGCGCCGCCGGCCGGCGTCGATACGCCGGCCGACCTGGAACGCGTGCGCGCGTTCCAGGCCGGTGGCACCGGTTAGCGACCCGCGACTGGATTAGCCGCGATTAGCCGCGCCGAGATTGGCGATTAGCGCGCCACGGGCTCGGAGAACTTGATGGTCACGCGTCGGTTGGCGGCGCGGCCCTCCGCGGTCTTGTTGTCCTCGATGGGATTTTCCTCGCCGAAGCCTTTGGCGCTCAGCTGCGAGGCCGGGGTGCCGTGAGCGACGAGGTAGGCCACGACCGCCTCGGCGCGGCGCTGCGAGAGCTTGAGGTTATATTCAGGCTTGCCGACCGAGTCCGTATAGCCGTGTATCTCGGCGGTCGAGACGGCCCGCTTCGCCAAGCTTGCTGCGACTTCATCGAGGACTTTGGAGGACTCCGGCGTCAGTTTTGCGGACGCGGTGGAGAAGTTCACGCCGCGCAGCACGACCTCTTCGCTGACCTTCGGCGCCGCGGGTTTGACCACGGGCGGCGGCGGAGGAGGAGCGGCCTGGACGACAGGCGGCGGCGGGGCCGCGACCGGAGCTGGCGCAGGCGCGGCCATCGGCGGGGGAGCCGCGCTCGGATGGCCGCCGAAGCGATAGCCGATGCCGAAGCCGAACAGCCACGGATTGATGGTCACTGACGAGACTCTGGTCCCGCCGGGCAGATCCACATCCGATCCGAGCTTGAACCACTTGACGTCGGCATTGAGGTACCAATGATCAGCGAGTTTGTAGTCGAAGCCGGTCTGCAGCGCGGGTCCAACGCTCGTCGAACTGAGCTTCAAGGCACTGACGCCGGGGACCGCGAGATTCACGTCCGATATGATCGTGAAATTGACGCCGACGCCGAAGTACGGCTGAAAGGCTTCATTCGGCAGAAAATCG
>Ga0187862_10000142_pt1 | contig 82272 bp, 65 predicted proteins | sample June2016WEW_10_1_FD_133003 | JGI IMG/M metagenome (GOLD analysis project Ga0187862, IMG submission 133003) | Peatland microbial communities from SPRUCE experiment site at the Marcell Experimental Forest, Minnesota, USA - June2016WEW_10_150 | ecosystem: Environmental > Terrestrial > Soil >... | reverse complement strand
TCTTCTTCCGTCCCTTGCTACAATGGAAAACTCCGTAACCATGGTCGATCAGTCTATACAGGAACTGGAATCCCGTTCCCTGGCGCGAGTCGCATCCGCAGGCTCGCCCGAGGAGCTGGAGGCGGTTCGCGTGGAGGCGCTGGGGCGGAAGGGCGCGCTGGCGCAAATCAGCAAGGAGATGGGAAGACTCGCGCCCGACGAGCGCGCGCGCATCGGCAAACTGCTCAATAGCGCCAAGCAGAAGCTCGAAGAGGCGCTGGACGCCAAGAAGCAGAACTTCGCCGAAGCGGCTCTCCGCGCCCGCCTCGACGCCGAATGGATTGACCTCACACTGCCCGCTCCCGGGCCGCGCCGCGGGCACCTGCACCCCATCACGCGCATACAGCGCGAGCTGGAGGAGCTGTTCGTCTCGCTGGGCTTCACGGTGCTGGACGGGCCCGAAGTTGAGACCGAATATCGCAACTTCGACGCTCTGAACATTCCGGCCGATCACCCCGCGCGGGACACCCAGGACACTTTCTGGCTGGACGGCGGCAACCTTCTGCGCACACACACTTCGCCGGTGCAGGTGCGCGGCATGGAACGGCTGGGACCGCCGCTGCGCATGATCGCGCCCGGCCGCGTCTTCCGCAACGAAAGCGTGGACGCGTCGCACGAGCACACCTTCTACCAGATCGAGGGCATGATGATCGATCGCGAAGTCTCGGTCGCGCACCTGATCTACTTCATGAAGACACTGCTCACCGCCGTTTTCCAGCGCGAGGTCACGGTGCGGCTGCGCCCGGGCTTCTTTCCGTTCGTGGAACCCGGCTTCGAGCTGGACATCCAGTGCCTGATCTGCGGCGGCTTAGGCTGCCCGGTCTGCAAGCAGAGCGGGTGGGTGGAACAGTTGGGCTGCGGGCTGGTGCACCCCCATGTGCTGCGCATGAGCGGCATCGACCCCGAAGAGTGGAACGGTTTCGCCTTCGGCCTGGGCCTGACGCGCCTGGTAATGATGCGCTACGGGATTGACGACATCCGCCACCTGCAAGGCGGCGACCTTAGATTCTTGGAGCAGTTTTAACCTTGAGGTTCTCTTACAACTGGCTACGCGAGCTGGTCGAGGATCTGGATCACGCACCCGGTCCCCTGGCAAAGCTCATCACCATGAAGACCGCCGAGTGCGAAGGCATCGAGGTGGCAGGCGAATGGCTGGATCGCGCCCGCGCCGCGCGCGTGGAATCCGTGGAGCCGATGCCCGGCAGCCATAACCTCAAGGCGATGGTGGACGCCGGGCCGTACGGCCGCAAGACGGTGGTCTGCGGCGCGCCCAACTGCCGCCCCGGCGTGGTCAGCGCCTATGTTCCAGTCGGCAAGAAGGTGATCGAAGGCGTGGAAAGCGACGGCATGCTGGCCAGCGCCGCCGAGCTGGGCATCAACCGCGACCATTCGGGCATCATCGAATTGGAAGCCGCCATTGGCGCGCCGGTGCCCGGCTGCGCTCCCGACAGCGTGATCGAGATCGACAACAAGTCCATCACGCATCGGCCCGACCTGTGGGGGCACCATGGAATGGCGCGTGAAGTGGCTGCCATCCTCGGGCACAAGCTGAAGAATCCGGTGCGGCTGGAGCTGCTGCCGGAGGGGCCGGCCGCGGTCAAGATCCAGATCGAAGATCTCAACCTTTGTCCGCGGTACAGCGCGCTGGTTTTCGAAAACGTCCGCGTGCGGCCTTCGCCCTGGTGGCTCCAGTGCCGGCTCACCGCCATCGGGTTGAACCCCATCAACAACATCGTGGACATGACCAATTACGTCATGGCCGAGCTGGCGCAGCCCATGCACGCCTTCGATGCGGATCTGCTCAAGGGCGACACCATCTTCATTCGTCCCGCCAAAACGGGCGAGCATTTCCGCGCGCTCAACGAAGAGGAATACACGCTGGATGCCAACAACCTGGTGATTGCCGATAGCGCCGGCGCCATCGCGCTGGGCGGCGTGATCGGCGGCCTGGACACGGCCATCAGCGAGAAGACCACGCGCGTGGTGCTGGAGAGCGCCAACTTCCAGGCGTCCTCGATTCGCAAGACCTCGGCCGCTATCAAGCTGCGCACCGACGCCTCGATACGGTACGAAAAGGCGCAGGACCCTGCCAACACGGTGCGCGGCCTGGCGCGCGCCATCGAGCTGCTACGGGAGATTTCGCCCGGCATCCGGCTGGTGGGCGGCGTGGCCGACCAGAAGAAGGCCATCCCCGCGCCGCCGGCCATCCAACTGCCACTCGACTGGCTCGAGCGCAAGCTCGGCCGCGCAGTGGAGCCCGCGGTGGTGCGCCGCATCCTGGAACGGCTGGAATTTGGCGTTGCCGAGCTGCAGCCGCGCATTTTCTCCGTGACCGTGCCGGGGTGGCGCGCCACCAAGGACGTTGCCATCAAAGACGACCTGGTGGAAGAGGTGGGCCGAATGGTGGGCTACGATTCCATCACGCCGCGCGCGCCGCTGATTCCGTCCTCCGTGCCGCCCGGCAATCCCGAGCGCAAGTTCCAGCACGAAGTGCGCAACGTTTTTGTGGACCAGGGCTTCACCGAGGTTTACAACTACTCGTTCATCAGCGAAGAGTCGGCGCGCGCGTTCGGCTTCGATCCGGCGGACCATGAGCGCGTGGCCAATCCCATTGCTTCCGACCAGGCGCTGATGCGCACCTCGCTGTTGCCGGGCATCTGGAAGAACATCATCGAAAACAGCAAGCACAAGGACGCCTTCCGGCTGTTTGAAATCGGCGTCGAGATTCACAAGCGCGGCGGCGGCCTGCCCGAAGAAATCCCGCACCTGGTGGCCGCCCTCTACGACCGCCAGGGCGATGGCGCCGCTGGCCTGTTCGAGATCAAGCGCGCCGCCGAGTGCCTCATGCCGGGCGCGCGGGCATGCCCCGCCGAGCCGCGTCCGTTCGAACACCCGGCGCGTTCCGCCGATATCCTGTGGAAGGGGCAAGCGGCCGGCCGCCTCTTCGAGCTGCACCCATCGCTGGTCGAATCGGGCCGCGCGGCGGTGCTCGATCTGGATCTCCACGTGGTTCAGTCGCTGAGCGCCGGCGAAATCAAGTACACGCCCATACGCCGCTACCCATCGAGCGCCTTCGATCTTTCCGTCGTCGCCGGCCTGCGCGAGCACGCAGGCTACCTGGAAGCCAGCGTGGCATCTTTCGCCGGGCCGTTGCTGGAATCCATTGAGTTCGTGCGCCAGTACTCTGGCGCGCCGCTCGAGGAAGGCCACAAGAGCGTTTCATTCCGGCTGACGGTGGGGTCGCCCGAGCGCACGCTCTCTTCCGAAGAAGTGGGCGAGATTCGCGCGCACATCATCGAGAAGATGCGCGAGCTAGGCTACGAACTGCGCGTGTAATCCAGGCAAAAGCGGTCTACGCTGACAAGGGAGGGGAATCGATGAAGTCTGGCGTACTGGCGGCGATGGTCGTGCTAGCGGGGTGCAGCCGGTCCAACAACTTACTGCTGGGGCGAGTCGAGAGCGAAGTGGGATCGCACAAGGTGGTGGTGACGGACTGCTACCGGACCAGCGTCCCCCCGCCACAAAAGCTCGAGGACGCCGGGGGCCGGGCGGTCTACCGATTTATGCCGTGCCGCGATGCCGACGTGCTGATTCGCGGCGACGAACTGCTGGTGAATGGGCAATCCTACGGCCGCCTGAATCCGACCGACGCCGTGCTGGTGGATCACGGCGTGGTTTCGATCCAGCGGCGTTCGCAGTAGCCATCCTGCCCCATTGCCCTGCTACAATCGGGGTGCCGTGAAGGATCCGCTGGTCGGGCCTCTGGCTGCCATTGCCTCGGGGATCCTGGTTTCCCGCTTCGTAACGTTCCAGCAATCCGAGCTTCTTCTCGCGATCGCCGCCTTTCTTGTGCTCGGCGTGGTGGCGTTGCACTGGAGTTCCCGCGTGCTGGCTGGGACCTGCTGCTGCCTGGGCCTCTTCTTTGCCGGGGCGCTCACCGCTTCGGCTCACGCCCCCTGGCCTCCGCCGGAGCTCGATGCTGAAGGCCGCGAAATCGTCATCCTGGGCGGCTGCGTGGTGGAGCCTCCCGCCATCTCCGGCGAGCGCGAACGCTTCCTGCTGGAACTGGAGCCGGGCGCCCGCGCGCAAGTCACTCTCTACACCAAAGGCGACGAGCCGCTGCCACCGCTGCGCTACGGCCAGTTGATCGAGCTCGACGCGCGGGTTCGGAAGCCGCGCAACTACGGCAACCCCGGCGCTTTCGACTACGCCCGCTACCTGGCGCGCCAGAACATCTTCTGGACCGCATCCGGCGCAGCCACCACCGTCCGTATCCTTCCCGGCCGCTGCGGCTCGCGATTTCAAAAAGCCGTGATGGACCTTCGCGCGCTGGTTCTGGCTCGCATCGAGCGCCTCTACCACGGCGACAATTACCGGAGCGGGTTGATGCAGGCCCTCATGATTGGCCAGTCCTTCCAGCTCGAGAGAGTCTGGACCCAGTATTACCGCTCCACCGGCACCTTCCATGCCCTGGTCATCTCCGGGACGCATGTCGCCATCCTGGCCGCCTTTTTCCTTTTCTTCTTGCGAATCTGCTTCGTTCCCGAGAGCCTGGCGCTGCTGCTTACGGTTATGGCGGCGTGGTTCTACGCCCTGCTGACGGGCTGGCTGGCGCCGTGCACGCGCTCCGCCGCAGGTCTGACGCTGGTGTTGATCGCCGGCTACTTCTACCGCGTGCGCCGGCCCATCAACCTGCTGGCGGCGGTGGCGCTGGGCTTCCTGGTGTTCGACCCGGAGCAGTTGTTCGACGCCAGCTTCCAGCTCACATTTCTGGCCGTGGCCTTCCTGGGCGCCTTCGCCATGCCGCTGATCCGGGCCACCTCCGGCCCGCTGGCGCGCGGCCTCCAGGATCTTGGCGATACCGGCCGCGACATCCATTGCGCTCCCCGCGTGGCCCAGTTTCGAATAGAGATGCGGCAACTCGCCGAAACCGTGAGCCGCGTGGCGCATCTCCCGCCGCGCGCCGGTACGCTGGCGGTCACCGTGACCGGCCGGCTGCTGCTGTTCTTCTACGAAATTACGGTCATCTCCGCGGTCATTCAAGCCGGCCTGGCGCTGCCCATGGTGGTCTACTTCCACCGCGTCGGCCTCTCGGGTCTCTCGGCCAACGCTTTCGTGGTTCCGCTGATGGGCCTGGCGGTGCCCGTCGGATTCGTCGCCGTCTTCACCCGGTGGGTGTGGGTCGCGAAGATCGCGGGCGTGCTGTTGTGGCTTTCCGAAAAGGTGGTGTACTGGCACGCCGGCATCGAGCCTGACTGGCGCATCCCCACACCGCCGGTGTGGCTGGGTGTGGCTTTCTCGGCCGCGCTGATTGCCGCAGCCATGGCGCGCGGCCGCTGGTGGCGCATGGGGACGGGGCTGGCCGTGGGCGTGTTGCTGGCGCTGCTGCTCTGGCATCCCTTCCCGCCCGATATCCATCCCGGAGAACTGGAGATGACGGCCATCGACGTAGGCCAGGGCGACAGCATTTTTGTCGCCTTCCCCGACGGAAAACGCATACTCGTCGATGGCGGCGGCATTGCCACATTCGGCCACCAAACCAAGGCGCAGCTCGATATCGGCGAGGACGTTGTGGCGCCCTACCTGTGGGACCGCGGCATCCGCAACCTGGATGTGGTGGTGCTCTCGCACGCCCACGAAGACCACATCGGCGGCCTTCCCGCGCTGGTGGGCGATTTTCATCCCAAGGAATTGTGGACCGGCGCCACCCCCGACAGCCCCACCTGGCAGACGCTGCGCGCGAAGGCCGCTGCCAACGGCGTCAAAATCGTGCCCATGCATTTTCCGCGCCGCTTCGCTTTCGGCGGCGCCGAAATCGAGGTGCTTGCCCCGCCCCCCGATTACGTCCCCACGGACAGCCCCAGGAACGACGACTCGCTGGTCTTGCGCGTGGGGTACGGGCGTAACGGGTTCCTGCTCAGCGGAGACGCGGAACGTCCCATCGAGCGCGAGATGCTGGCGGAGGATGAAATCCGGCGCACCGACGTCCTCAAAGTGGCGCATCACGGCAGCCGGACTTCCAGCACCGAAGACTTCCTGAGCGCCGTCGAGCCGGTTTTCGCGGTGATTTCAGTGGGACTCGATAACAGTTACGGCCACCCCAACCGCGATGTTGTGGAGCGCCTCCGCCAGCATCGCGCCGTGGTTTACCGCACCGACCAGGACGGCCTCATCACCGTCCGCAGCGACGGGTATCGTCTGCACGTCGAAACTACTACTTCTCCGGCGGCAGAATCTTCAGGTTCCCCGGCAGGGCGAACAAATCGTCCTTGAGGCCGCGGTTGATCACTATCGAGTCCGAATAAATCTCGAGGATCTTATCTCCATTGCGCTCGCGCACGGTGGCGCCCGGCCACTGGACTCCGCCGCCCACATTGCGGAAGTTCGAAAAAACCGTCACCTCCGTGTCGAAGTCCTTGTATTGCGGGTTGCGGCGTTTGAACGACTGCCGCGTGGGCAGCTTGGTGAGCTGGTCGAAGTAGACCGTCACGGTGAGGTTGGCGGCGTCGGTGATGTCCACAATCTCCACCGGCCGATTCTCGTACATATCCGTTCCCTGCGAGTAGAAGGACAGCCCCGGCTCATCCAGCCGCTGCCGGAGAATGTAAAAGATGTTTCGCAGCACGCTGTCCTTGTAGTTGGCATAACGCAGGTCGGACAGCGGTTGGGCGCCGCGATAGGTGACTTCCCACGCGCCGTTTTCCGTGAACAGCACGATGCTGTCTTCGTTCTTGCCTTGAGCGTCCCGTTCCCGCACGGCGATCTGGCCCGGGACCGGCGCCAAATAGCGCGTGTAGATTTTGATCACCGCCAAGCCAGAGATCTGTTCGCGGTAAAACCCATAACCACGCCCGCTCTCCACCCGGTCTTGCATGTGCAGAAATGCGTCGCCGCCGAGGGCTTGCAAGGCCTCGCCGACCACGCGCTTTCCGCGTTCGGCGGCGGTCTCCGCGGCGGCGGAAGCCAGCGCGCAACATGCCAGCAGAATCGGAAATCTCCAGTTCATGGCCGTGTTTGGATCTCCTCCGGGCTGGCGGCGTCCCCTTTGGCCGCATCCAGCTTCTCTTGCGGGATGGTCAGGTCGATCATTTTGACCGGGTTGCCCAAGGTGTCCAGCGGGTGTCCGAAGTCATCGGGGTTTCCCACCGCCACGATAGTGAAGGCAGCCGGATTCAAATGCTCCTTCGCCACTCGCAGCACGTCGGCGCGCGTCACCGCCTCGAGCGCCTTCTGGTACTGCTCGATGAAATCCGGGGGGTATCCGTAATACTCGTACGTCAGCATCCGCCCCAAGGTCTTGGCCCTGGTGTCGTACGCGAACACGAGGCTGTTGAGGGCCGTGTCCTTGGCGGTTTTGAGTTCTTCCTCCGTCACCTCCGACGTAAGTATGCGGTCCACCTCCTCCTGAATGGCCTTGAAGGTCTCCACCGTGGAAAGCGATTTGGTGCCGCCCGAGATTTCGAACAGCCCGGGGTGGTCGTAGTTCGCGTCCCAGTCCGCGCCGATTTCGTAGGCGTTCCCCATCTTCGTACGGACGCGCTCGACCAGCCGGCTGCGGAATCCCCCGCCCAGAATGTCGGCCATGATCACCAGCGCCGGATAGTCCTTGTCCTTGAATTCGCCGCCCAGTTGGCCGATCGCAAAGAAAGTCTGCGTGACGTCCTTCTTCACCGCCAGATAGGTGCCCGGCGCCGGGGAGCCGCCGACCTTGGGGAACTCCGGCACGGGCGGCTGCTCGACGGTCCAGTCGGCGAAGAGCTTCTCGATTCTGGCCTTCATGCCGGCGGTATCGAAGTCGCCCCACACCCCCAGCACGATGTTGGCCGGGAAGAAGTAACGCTTGTAGAAGTCCTGAAGATCGGCGCGGGTGATGCGGTCCACGGTGGCGTATTCCATATCCCATCCGTACGGCGTGTCTTTGCCGTACACGATGGCGGCGAATTCGCGCTCCGCCACGTCGCGCGCGTCGTCGTTACGGCGGGCGATGCCGCCGCGCAACTGCGTCCTCGCCAGGGTGATCTTGTCCGGGCGGAACTCGGGAGCGGTGAGCACATCTTTGAAAACGCCCAGCACTTCATCGGTGTTCTCCTTCAAGGCGGAGAGTGAGACGCTGCCGGTAGTCTCTCCGATGTCGCTTTCCACGCTGGCCGCGATGTTTTCCAGTTGCTCGTCCAACTGTTCGCCGGTCTTCGTTTTGGTGCCGCCGGTGCGCATCACCATGCCTGTCATGGTGGCCAGGCCGATCTTGTCCGCGGGATCGAACAAGTTCCCGGTGCGCACCCGCGCCACACCGTGGATGATCGGCAGCTCGTGGTCCTCGAGCAGATAGAGCTTCATGCCGTTGGGCAGCGTGAAACTGGCCACCTTGGGAATCTGGATGGGCCGCAGCGGCGGAAACTTGAGGTCCTTGTAGGAAGGAGCAGTCGCCGGCCGCGCCGCCGGCTGGCCCGCGGCCACCGAAGCGGCCGCAATGAGCAGTATGACCAGCGTCTTTTTCATTGCCGCCCTCCCGGGGTAACCCCCACGCCTGGCTGTGCCAGATATGCCACCGTGCGGCTGGGCAAAACGAAGTACTGCCGGGCCACCCGCTGCACATCGTCGGCGGTCACCTGATTGAGGTCGTCGATGGATGTGGACAGCTTCCGCCAATCGCCGTAGCTGGCATAGTAGCTGGCCAGCATTCGGGCCAGCCCTGCGTTGTTGTCGAGGCGGCGGATCACCCCGGCGCGCGCTTTGGTTTTCACGCGCGCCAGCGTTTCAGCATCCACCTTCCGCGCCTCGAAACGGCCCAGGAGATCGTCAAGCGCCTTCAGGTCCTCGTCCACAGTGTGGCCTACCGAGGGCACCAGGAAGAACACGAACAGGTTGGGGTAGCGGCCGTCGGGGAATGTCGCACTGGCCTGGGCCACCAGCGCAATTTTTCGGTCCTGCACCAGTTCCTTGTACAGCAAGCCGGTCCGGCCGCTGGAAAGGATCAGGGAGATGACGTCGAAGACCGGATCTTCTTTGGCATACTGGTCGGGCCGCTTGTAGGCGACGGCCACAATCGGCTGAGTGGGCGACTCCACCACCGCGGTCTTGGGTCCCGGCTGGGGTGGCTCCTCGGTATGCAGCCGCGGCGGCAGCGGCCGCGCGGGCAGCGGGTTGAAGTAACGCTCGGCCATGCGTTTGGCCTCCGCCGGGTTCACGTCTCCCACAATCGCCATGGTGATGTTGGCCGGGACGTAGTACTTATCGAAGAACTCTTTGGCATCGGCGCGCCGCAGGCTGACGATGTCGCTGGGCCATCCACCCGGTGGATTGCGATAGGGGTGGGCCGCGAACGCGGTGGACAGCAAGTCCTGGGTGAGCTTGCCCTGCGGGTCCGATTCGACGCGCATGCGGTGCTCTTCCAGCACCACGTCGCGCTCCTTGTAGAACTCGCGGAACACCGGCCGAAGGAAGCGCTGCGACTCCATCAGAAACCAAAGCTCGATCCGGTTGGAAGGCAGGCTGTAGTAGTACTCGGTGGAATCGAGCGAGGTGCCGGCGTTCACACCCGCGCCGCCGTTGGTTTCTATGATGCGGAGATAATCGTTCGGCACCACGAAGGCTTCCGCGCCGTCGATGGCCATCTTCAACTGCGCCTGGAGCACACCGATCCTGGCTTCGTCGGCTTTGGGTCCCTTGTTGCGCTCGGCCTCGAGGCGGTCGTACACCTCCTCGATGGCATCCAGGGCTTTCTTCTCGCTCGCCCAGTTCACGGTCCCGATGGTTTCCGTGCCCTTGAAGGCCATGTGCTCGAACATGTGGGCGATGCCCGTTTCACCGGACGGATCGTCCACCGATCCGGCGTTCACATACGTGTGGAATGACACCACCGGAGCCTCGTGCCGCTCGGCGACGATGAAGTGCAGTCCGTTGGAAAGGGTGAACTCGGTGACTTTTTTTTCAAATTCCTTGAGGTCCTGCGACGGAAGACAGATGGCCGCCGTCAGCAGGATGGCACAGTGACGAAGTGCTCTCACGATGGTCGCCGCTCCTGGGCTACTTTGAGGATAGCAAGGGCGGCGTGGGACAAATCGGCGCTACTGCACGGCAATCGTGGCGGTGTTGGAGGATTGGCCGGCGATGGTCAACATTATTGGGACGGCATTGCCGGGGGTGACACCCGCGGGGACGTGGAAATTGATTTGATTCAGTCCGACGCAGCATCCCGCCAAGCCGGCGAAATCCGGGACGACCCCAATTCCTCCGATGGTCACAGTGACAGGTGACACGGTGCTCGATGCTACGGCCGGCAACGCGCCAGTGGGGACGGCAGGCGCGACCGGCCCCAGTCCCGTGGCATAGAGGATCACCAGCTCTCCCGGCTGCGCCGGATTCTGGGTTGTAACCGCGGAGCCGTTCACATGCGTAATAGCGCCAGCGCCTTTACCGTCCGCGGTGGCCGTGAAAATGCCGGGAGAAACCGGGGCGACCGCAATGGTTGCGGGGGTGGTGCCGGCTTGCCCCGCGACGGAGGCTACGACCGTAGCCGATGCTCCAGTCACTTCGAACGGAATCTGAATGCCGAGCTGCGCGGGCGATGCGTAGAAAATAGGCGCGGGTGTGCCGTTGACGGTGACTTGGGCGCCCGCCATGGTGGTGTTCAACGTCCCATTGCTTCCAAAAGTGGGGTTGCAGGAGGGCGGCAGGCAGGAGGTGCCGTCGGTAAGATTGGTTCCGAAGACAGCGGCGATCGCGCCCGGAGCGACGGCCGAAGACACCAGGCTATAGCTGGCGTTGTTGACCACGCCCCCGCTGTTGATCTGCGTGATCTCGAACTCCGAGCGCATCCTCACGATAGTGTATGGGTTCCACGTCGAAAGGTTGTAGTAGATCTTCAGCGTACTGCCGGCGACAGTAATGAAGCGCTCGATCATCAGCGGGGCGAAGCTACCGCCGGCTGTCAGGTATGGATCGTTGCTGCCGATGACGGGGCCATTGAGACCATCTCCGGGAGGATCGGGGACAATGCTCGGATCGTGGATGAATCCTCCGAGCCCGTAAGCGTTGTCGCGCACGTCGTTGAAGATGAGCTGGGGCGTGGCCCACGGGCCCCAGGGCTGCGGCGCGTAAGTGAAGTAGATCCCCCGGGTCTTGTTCGACTGCCGGCCGCCGTCATAGGTCATAAGCCACAGGTTCAGAGCGCTCGAATACACCACCGAGAGATTGCCAACCGTGGGACTGTCGTTCGGCCAGGCAGGGCCATTGAGCGGATTGTCCTCGACCACGGGCACGGCTCCCGCCTCCGAGTTAACCCACGTTGGCTGGCCATTCACGAGACCGGCGAAATACTGTGTGCCCACGCCGCTCGCGAACGAACTGGCGGGAACCATTTGCAGGTAGATGTCGGAAGCGCGATAGGGGCCTGCCCCGAAGATGAAGACATTCGTGCCCGATGCGCGAAGGGAGGTGCCGATGAAACGTCCGCCGGTTGGAGAGATGGTTCGCCCGGCGGTGAAGGTCTGCACGCCGTCGAACTGCACCAGGACAGAAAAATCGGGCGCTTGCGGATTGGCCAGACTGGTGTCGGAGCCGGTGTTGCAAATGAAATAAATCTGGCCGTTGAGGCTGATGCCGGAGTTGGGGATATCGTCCGGTCCCATGTCGATGCCCGGCGGTTTGACGAACAGCGGCGAGCCGTCGCTGAGGGTGTAGAAGTTCAGAAGCAGCCCGGCTTCGGGATCGGTGCTGGTGCTCCAGGCTATGGGATCGGCGGCGTGATAATTCACCACGCTCGGATCGCTGCTGATTGTGTCGCCAAAGAAGAAAATCATCTTTCCATTGGCTTCGAACGCGCCGCCCTGTCCATTGCCGAGAATGTTGAAGCGAGTCACGGTTTGGCTGGTGGTGGGTAAGCAAGTCACGGCTTGCCCCTTCACGATCTGTTGCGCTTGCGCTTGAAAGTCACAATCGCCGATCACCTGCTCGAGCTTAACCGAGGAGCTGGGAATATAGTTCAGTGAGATGCCGCCAGCAGACTGCGCAGCCGCCCGCGGCGCCGGAACAATCGCGTTCAGAAAGAGTAGCGCCACAGTGGCGCACACGCGGCGCTGAGTGTTCTCCGGCATCCCTGGCGATTAGATTCAGATTAGCGCAGCCGGATGCGCCAATCGACGTGGCATGTGCGATTTCTCACAAGGCACGGACTTCGAGACGGTGCCAGATTACTTTCCGGAAGTGTAGCTGGCGTACAGCGCCGCGATGCCGGCGGATTGAACATCGCCCGGGTGGACGATCACCCGGTACCGGTAACGCAGCGATTTGCCGGGCTCGACTGTCTGCGAGCCACTCTGCGACTGGCCGTTGGTAAAAGCCGACACGCCGAACGGGTTGGCGGCAAATAAGCCGTATCCGCGTGCGTGCCAGCGGACGGGATGGCGTGGGTTCTGCGGGTGGTCGAGGATCGCCACGCCGACCTTTTCGTTGCCGATGGTCCCCGAGTAATCGCACCAGTTGGAGGGCTTGCCCCAAAGCTGCTTCTCGCCGGCCAGTCCATCGGCATTCACAATCTTCCCCGTGCCGCCCTGCTCATCCAGCACGGGGCGAAGCCGGATACCAAACGCGCCATCTTTGTTGTCACCCCACACCACCGTCTGCACGGAAGTCAGCGTGATGTCAAAGTCGATGGTGCGCAGCTTCGGCTCCGCATGGAAGGTCATGACCCGATCTTCGGTGAGTACCACGTTCCCCTGGCGGTCGGTCCAGTCGAACGTAACGGCCAAGGACCCCTGGTCCTTGCCGCTCTTGACCTGGCCCACCTTCTTCAACACCATCTTGCCGCGTTTGGGAGGCTCGGTGTAGCTGGCCTCGTTGTTCCAGAAGTCGATACCATTGACGCTCTCGTGCGCGAACCAGATGCCGCGCTGGTGGGGGTGGTCCTTCGGCGCCTTCTCTTCTTCGGCCACCTTTTCCATGGGCCACGCGCGAGTTATGTAAGTGCCGGTCGCCGCGCGCACCGGCCAGAGATACGGTTTAGTGACTTCCTCACCCCTCATGTAGAAAGTGCTGTATGGCTTGCCGCCGATCTCGATTTCGATCTTATCGGAGCCGGGCGTGATCTTGACTTGCGCGGCTGCGGAGAGGGCCAGCCAGGCGGCGGAGCAAGGGACCAGCAGTCCACGTTTCATGTTGTTCACACCTTCTCGGGAACGATATAGGGTTTGCGGTAGATCCGCGTCGCCAGCTTGTTGGCTTCCGGGTCGTTGACGCAAGTCAGTGTCTGGGGATCGAAATGGATGGTGCGGCCCAGCCGGTAGGAGATGTTAGCCAGGTGGACCAGAACCGTGGAGGCCGCGCCTTCCTCGATCTCGCAGTTGAGTATCTCGCGCTTGTGAGCGCGCACGGCGTCCAGGAAGTTCTGGAAGTGGGTATCGCTCTTGGTGGCCGTCGGACCGGGTTTCTGCTCTCTGCCGATAAAGCTGAAATACTTGTTGTAGTTGTCGATCACCAGGTAGCCGTTGGAGCCGTAGAACAGGTTGCCGACGGTGCCGCCGATGCCGCCTCCAGGCGCGGAGCTGGGGTATTCGCGGTTGGTGATCCAGTGGCGGACTTCGAACTCGAGCATCTTGGTCTTGCCGTTCTCGTTGAACTCGAAGGAGGCGTTCAGGGTGTTGGGAGTCTCCTGGTCGTCGTAGAACATGAAGTGCCCGCCGATGGCGCTGGCCTTGACCGGATACTTGACGCCCAGGCCCCAGCGCGCTTTGTCCATTTCGTGAATGCCCTGGTTGCCGATATCGCCGTTGCCGGTATCCCAGAACCAGTGCCAGTTATAGTGGAACCGATTTTTCGAAAACGGACGCTTCGGCGCCGGTCCGGTCCAAAGGTCGTAATCCACGCCCTCGGGGACGTCGGAGACCGGCGTGCGTCCAATGGTGTCGCGCGTCTTGTAGCACAGCCCGCGAGCCAGGTACACGTCGCCGATGACGCCCTCGCGCATCTTCTGCACGCCTTCCTGCAAAGCCGTTGACGACCGGCTCTGGCTGCCCTGTTGCACTATGCGGTCGTACTTGCGCGCGGCCGCCACAATCTGCTTGGCTTCGAAGATGTTATGAGTGCATGGCTTCTCCACATACACATCCTTGCCCGCCTGGCAGGCCCAGATGGTCTGCAGAGCATGCCAATGGTTCGTGGTAGCGATGGAGATGGCGTCAATGGACTTGTCGTCGAGGATCTTGCGCATATCCTGAAAGCCTTGCGGCGCCTTCTTCCCGCTGGATTCCACGCGCTTTACGAAATCGGCCATGCGCGACTGGTCGACATCCGAAATGGCCGCCAGTTCCACGTTGGGCAGGGTCGTCCATTCCCGGAGGTGGCTGCCTCCGCGGCTTCCGCACCCCACAATGGCAATACGCACGGTGTCGTTGGCACTGGCCAGCACGCGCTTTCCGGCAGTCACCGCCGCCGCGGCGCCCATAAGAAAGTATCTTCGATCCATGGATCTCCTCTCGAACCGGGCGCACTCCTCTCCGGCTCCGCTCAAATGGCTAACTGGGATGGCGGGGCGATTGGGGCCAAGGTTACCCTCGCTATCTTACTGTAGGCACCGGCAACGGTAACTTCCAGATGTCGTCGCCGGTTTCTTCGGTGGCCTTCCTGGCGTTGCCGAGTGCATTGCCTTCGAGCACGATGCTCTTTAATTCGCCGGGAGCCACCGCCAGAAACGTGCCCGTGCCCGCAAAAGCCCTGCTCGCCCGCACGATGGCGTCCGGGCAGCGGTCCAGCCGCACGACAGGACTTCCCGCAACCGGTGTGCGCGTGGACACCTGGTCCAGTTCCAGCTCCTTGGAATCCCGTATCAGGAAAGCCGGTCCGAATTCGGGGTTCACCTGAGTTACTGGCCACAATATTGTGGATGCCGCCGGAGGTCTCACTGCCCAGCACCACCGCCCCGTGTCCGTGGTGCACCGTGCAATTGGCGATGGCGACGTTGGCAGTGGGGCGGTTGACGCGCAGCCCGTCGGCGTCCTTTCCCGATTTCAGGCAGATGGCGTCATCGCCGGTGTCCAGGTAGCAGTTGGAAATCAGGACATCCTGGCTGGAATCGATATCCATGCCGTCGGTGTTCACTCCTGGAAACGTCTCGATGGTGAGGCCGCGAATAACGACGTTCTGCGAATACAGAATGTGGATGGTCCACATCGGCGACCCCACTATGTGTATGCCCTCGATGAGAATATTCTTGCTCTCCATGGTGCGAATGAACGAGGGCCGGAGGGACGGCGCGGCTTTCTGGAAATCTTCCAGCGCGACCGGCCGCCTCAAGTCCAGCGCCTTCAATATGCCCGTCCAGACGGTCCTCGCCGCGGCCGCGTCCGGTTGGCGCACGAGGTTCATCCATTGGGCGTTGTCGGTGGTGATGGTTCCCCGGCCTCGAATGGCGACATTTTCCAGGTCGTGCCCGCCGATCAGGGGTACCGGCGTGATGCACTCGGTGCCCTCGAGCCTCCCCTTGGTGTACGTAAGGCCATCGCGGGAGGCCTCGAACCGCAACACCGCCCCGGCGTCGATTTGCAATACCAGGTTGCTCACCAGCTCGATGGGCCCGGTGACATACTTGCCGGCGGGGACGTACACCGTTCCGCCGCCCGCGGCTTTAGCTGCCTGGATGGCGGAGCGGATGGCTGTCGTGGCGCTGGCCGAACCGTCGTTGCGGGCGCCGTAATCCAGAATGTTGAACCCAGGACCAGCGCCCCACGCATTCGCGCCGGCGAAAAGTAAGAGCGCCGGCAGAAACCGGCTTCGAGACAGTAAGTTCATGAGACCTCCAGTCGCAGCTTCCCAGCGACACTGTAGCATACGGCAGGCCAGGCTCATTGGCGTTCCTTGTTACAATCTTAGCGATGCGGAAAGCTCTGGTGGGCAGCCCAGGCAACTTATGAGAAGCAAGCTCTCCCTGAAGAGGCTGGTTCTCGCTGTCGCGGCGGCGTCCGCGGCTGTCGCTTTCCAGGCGGACAAGGGCGCGGAAGTGGCGCGCTGGAAGCAGGAGGCGGCGAGAATCACCATTATCCGGGACGATTGGGGCATCGCCCACGTCTACGGAAAAACCGACGCCGACGCGGTCTTCGGCATGGAGTACACGCAGGCCGAGGACGACTTCAATCGCGTCGAGACCAACTACATCAACGCCATGGGGCGCCTGGCGGAGGCCGAGGGGGAGTCGAGGATCTACCAGGACCTGCGGATGAAGCTCTTCATCGACCCCGCCGAGATGAAGAAGGACTACGCGGCCAGCCCTGCGTGGCTGCGAAAGCTCATGGACGCGTTTGCCGACGGCCTGAATTACTACCTCTATAAGCACCCGGAGGTGAAGCCGCGGGTCATCCGGCGATTCGAACCGTGGATGGCGCTGAGCTTCACCGAGGGGAGCATCGGCGGCGATATCGAGAGGGTCAACCTCAACCAGCTTGCGGCGTTTTACGGCAAAGCTGCGGCCATTCGGGCGTCTGCGGAGGAGCACGAGCCGGAGCCCGGCGGATCGAACGGCGCCGCCGTCGCGCCCTCGAACACGGCTGCCCATCACGCGCTGCTGCTGATCAATCCCCACACCTTGTTCTACTTCCGCTCGGAACTGCAGATGGCGAGCGACGAGGGCCTGGATGCCTATGGCGCGGTGACGTGGGGCCAGTTCTTCATCTACCAGGGGTTCAACGACCGCGCCGGGTGGATGCACACTTCGAGCGGCGTGGATGCGGTGGACGAGTATCTGGAGACCGTGGTGAAGAAGGGCGGCCGCTTTTTCTACAAGTACGGGAGCGAGGAGCGCCCGGCGACGGCGGCGGAGATCGCGGTGCCATACCAGACCGCCGGCGGGATGGCGGAGAAGAAATTCATGGTCTACCGCACGCATCACGGGCCGATCGTGCGGGAGTTGAACGGCAAGTGGGTGGCCATCCGGCTGATGCAGGAGCCGGTGAAGGCGCTGACGCAATCCTACACGCGCACCAAGGCGAGGGACTACCAGGCGTACCGGCAGACGATGGAACTGAAGGCCAACTCCTCGAACAATACGATCTTCGCGGATGCCGATGGCGACATCGCCTACTTTCACGGCAACTTCATCCCCAGGCGCGATACCAGCTTCGACTGGACCAAGCCGGTGGATGGCAGCAATCCGGCGACGGAGTGGCAAGGACTGCTTTCGGTGGACGAGACGCCGCACCTGCTGAACCCGAAGAGCGGCTGGCTTTACAACTCCAACAACTGGCCGTGGTCGGCGGCGGGGCCGAGCAGCCCCAGGAAGGAAGACTATCCGCCTTATGTCGAGACCGGCGGCGAATCGGCGCGCGGGCTGCACGCCATCCGGGTTCTCGAGAACAAGAAGGATTTCACACTCGACTCGTTGATTGCGGCGGCATTCGACAGCTACCTCACGTGGTTTGAGAAGCCCATCCCGGCGCTGATTCACGCCTGGGAGGAGACGCCGGCCTCCAATCCGCTGAAGGCGAAAACGACCGAGCAGATCGCCATGCTGCGGCAGTGGGACCTGCGCTGGGGAGTGAATTCCATACCCACGTCGCTGGCGGTGTTCTGGGGTGAGGAGGTACGTCGGGGCCCAGGGGGCGCCCCCGCCGGCGAAATCGCCAAGGCGCCGGCGGAGGAGCTGCTGCAATCGCTCGCGGCGGCCTCCGACAGGCTGGCAGCCGATTTCGGGACATGGAAGACGCCGTGGGGCGACATCAACCGGTTCCAGCGCCTGAACGACGATATCGCGCCGCGTTTCGACGACGCGGGGCCGAGCATTCCGGTGGGCTTCACATCCGCGCAGTGGGGCTCGCTGGCGTCATTCGCGGCGCGCGCGTACCCAGCGACGAAGAAGTGGTATGGCACCAGCGGGAACAGCTTCGTGGCGGTGGTGGAGTTCGGCCAGACCGTGCGGGCCAAGGCGGTGACGGCCGGCGGAGAAAGCGGGCATCCGGCGTCCCCGCACTTCAACGATGAAGCCAGGCGGTACGCCACCGGCGACTTGCGGGAGGTTTATTTCTATCGCCCGCAGCTCAAGGGGCACACCGAGCGGGAGTATCATCCGGGGGACTGAGGCCGCTAAGTGCGGCCAAACGTAGTACAAAGAAACGAGGGCCAATGAATCGAACGAGGAAGACCAGCCTGCTGACCCGAAGGACGTGTCTTTCGCGCCTGGCCGGCGGTTTGGCGCGAATCGGCGCGCGGGATGGGTGACGTCGCCGCCCGGTCGCCCGTGCCGATCGCCACCGGTGAAGGGCTGTTCACCCGGTACGAGTTTCAGGAACTGCTCGATCGAAAGGGAGCTTCCATCATCCAGCCGGACGTGATGCACGCGGGCGGCATCACGGAGATCCGCAAGGTCGCCAACCTGGCGGAGACGTACGGCGTCGAGGTGGCGCCCCATCAATGCAGCGGCCCGATCGCGCATGTCGCCTCGGTGAATGCCATGTCCGTGTGCCGGAATTTCCTGGTGCAGGAATGGGAGTCGGCCGACGACGACCTCTACCTCGAGTTGACGGATGGCAAGTACCCCGTGCAGAAAGGCGGAACGATTGCCCTGCCCGAAGGCCCCGGCCTGGGCATTTCCGTCAATTTCACGGAGTTCAAGAAACGTTTTCCGTACAAGCGGGCGTACATTCCGGCGCACCTGCCGGGCTAGGGCTTTTTCCGGCCAAGGGCTGATGAGACGAACCCACGCCGGTAGCGATAAGCTGAAAGAGTGTTCCAGGTCAAGCGCGCGGCGGCTTTCGTCGCGTTGGCGGTGGCCGCGGTTTACGCGGGCGACTACCTGTCCGCGCGCCTGCGAGGCGCCGGCGCGCTGGGCACGGTGCAGGTGCAGCCGTATTACGCCGTGCCGCTGCGTGACGGCAAAATCGAATTCATGATGCTCGACCCGGAGAACCGCACGTGTGTGCGCGCGCTGCTTCCGCACTTTGGGTACGGGCCGTGCTGGTACATGAAGGGGAAGAGAGAGCAGCGGATCAATATGTAGGCGCCCTTCCGGTCCAGGCATTCCACTTCCAACGAGATGTGTCCACTCAGCAGTTCGGGGATGCTCGCCATGCCTGAGATTCTACGGAATCCCGGGGCCGGTTGTTCGTCGGTTTGAGGTCGAAGACCTCGCAAGCATCTTGCTCGATCATCGAATGGCCTCGACGTGCCGGGCGCGCCAAGCGCGCAGCCATCCCAGTCCGAGCTCGCGAACGAGGCGTACCACGCGATCGCGGTCGAGCTCGCGCGAAAAGCGCCACAGGACCCGGATGGCATCCCAATGCAGTCCCAGGCACGTCAGTTCCCGGATGGTGCCCAAGGCGACCTGTTCTAGAAAATAATTCTTCCCCAGTTCTTCCAATTCCGCAACGGCTTGCCGCCGCACCTCCCCGAAGTCCCACTCGGGATGAACATGGGAAACCACGGCCATCTGCGCGAACAGTGCCTGCTGCCACTTATTTCCCAAAGTCATTCCGCTGAGTGAGAAGCGATAGCGCAGTAAAGGCACGGGGATATTTGCGAGCCGGTGGTGCTTGCTCATGCGCAACCAGAGGTCGTAATCCTCCGAGTTGCGGTACTCAGCCCGGTAACCGCCGGCGGCCACTATCGCCTCCCGGCGCAGAATGACGGACGGATGGTAGATACAATTCGCCCGCAGCAGGGCGCGCACGATTTCCTCGTGTTCGACGGGAAGAGTGACCAAACGGTCATGAGATGGCGTGCGGCCCATATGGTAAACGAACGTGCCGGCAACCGCGACTTCGGGCCTGGTCCGCATAAAGCGAACTTGTGTGGCAACCCGACTCGGCAACGCCACATCATCCTGGTCCATGCGAATGACCAGGTCATGCCGGACAGCGGCCAACCCCTCATTGAGCGTGGATGGGAGACCCGAATTCCGCTGGTGAAAGATGGCGCGAATGCGCTTATCGGCGCTGGCATAAGAGCGAATCACGCGGGCTGAACCGTCGTTGGAGCAATCGTCGATGATCCAGAACTCGAAATCGGCATAGTCCTGCCTCAGGATGGACTCAATGGACTGACTTAAAGAAGAGCCAGCGTTATAGACCGGAAGTAGGACGGCGCATGTCATCTAAGCTGTGGTGGCAGCCGCCGAAGGAGTATGCCATCCGGCGAGTATTTTCTCGATACCAGAGCGGAGGTCGATTGCCGGGAACCATCCAAACTCCTGCATGGCTTTTGTGTTGTCCAGCACGACCCAGCCGGCCAACCTATTTCCGCAACTCTCATCGTGCTGAATGGCAAGCGGCCGGCCGTGACACTCTTCAATCAAGCGAAGGACATCAGTCACCGAATGGCCCTGACCGCTGCCGACATTGACGATGGTAAACTCCCGCCGCGGAATGGCCGCACGCTCCGCCATGGAGCAAACATCCTCCAGATGCACGTAGTCGCGCACGTTATCGGGGTTGCCAAAGATCCGCACTGGTTGACCCCGCAGCATGCGACTGACAGCGACGCCGATCAGGCCTTGCCTCCGATGTTGCGAAAGCAGGGTGCCATATGCATTTCCCACACGCATGACGGTGGCTGTGAGATATCCCTTAGATGCCGCCAAGCGCAGGTATTCTTCCGCAGCAAGTTTTTGAATTCCATAGGAAGACAGTGGGGAACATGGGTCGGTTTCGCGGTAGGGGAGCCGATTCCGGCTTGGGGAGTAAACGGCGCCGCCGCTGCTAAAGTACACGATGTGCGGCCTGGTGCCAAGATGCTGAATGGCGTCGAGCAGATTCAACAGCGGCACAAGATTGACCAACGCGTCATTCGGCAGGTCGAAATCCGAATCCACGGGCGTATTGACATGGGCGAGGTAATAAATGAGCTTCAGGCCCGCGGCAAACCACTCGCAATCCTTGCGCGACAACAGGTCGCCACAAAAGACCTCTGCCCCTTCCGGACTCTCGTAATCGGCTGTGTTCCGAACGAGCAAACGGAGCCCCTCAGGCTTTCGGGCAATGATATATCTTGCGAGATACGAACCAATGAAGCCCCTTGCGCCCGCGATTCCTTTGGACATAAATGCTCTGCCTAGAGTGCAGAGGTATGCCGTTCCGCGCCCGCACCCTAATGTGTTCGATGGTATCTCTAAAACGCTCCCGTATCAAGCCCCTGGGACCACCGATGCCGGGGCACAGTGGAAACCTTTCCTTCGTCCCAGTCACTTTGGGGGCCCAAGTCGTCAATGTGCATGTGCCGGCGAAGCGGAGAGGGGATCCGCCGGCAAGTAGCCCCATTAAGGAATAGCCGGCCGGAACTCGACGCGGCCGATGAATTCTTCCGGTGCGTCCCAAACAGAATCCACGGGAGGTATCCGCCGATCTTATCCCGGCCGCCGCGACGAAGACCAAGGGGTGGCCCGAACTGCGTCGATCAATAGACGAATCGGAGCCGTTATTCTCCAAGACCAGGACCGTCGAAGCGAATCAATAACAGCGTCCTTATCGCGCAACTCTGCGGCCTTGACACGCAGTTGGTCGATCTCTCGCTTTAGCTCGTTTTGGGTCTCAACCTGCCGCCCAATTTCAGCTGTAGCTTTGCGGATCTCTTCAGCGTAGACTCCTACCCGTTCGAGTGCCTGACACCGTGCCGTCTCCGCGGCAGACAGAGCACTCGACAGCGATTCTACCTCGTTGGATAAGCGCACGATTTCCTGAAGCCGCGCTTCGAAATCAACCCGCGTGACCACAAACCTGCGTCGGGCAGTTGAGGAAACCGCTTGCGAGGCGGGATCGTACGGTTGTTTCACGGCCCAAGCCAGAGAGTCAACTTGCTCCAGATCGGCGTACTGAGGCGGTTGTAGATCCTCAGCCATTACCCGCGAGGGCCCGGGCCAGGCCGCCTGAACATCGTGAAGAGCAATAATCCCACCCACCTTGACAAATGGCGACCACAGCGCAAAATCGCGATGGACGTTTTCGTAGTGGTGGCTGGCGTCGATGAAGAGAAGATCGATCGGGTCCTTCCATGACCGAACAACTTCATACGAATAACCCTTTAGCGCCCGCACAATGTGCCCCACGCCAGATCGACGGACATTGCGTTGAAATCCTTCTTCAAGGCTGTGGCGCATCTTCTCGATCAGAGGGCTATAGTGTTTAGCCTGGATGTCCGGATCCTCATCAGATCCAAACGGGTCTACGCAAAACACCCGTGCGTTGGGCTTTGCGCACACGCCGGCGGCCAGCAGGATCGAGCTCTTTCCCTGCCACGATCCCAGTTCGACGACGATGGGCTCGTGGCTAGTGGTGCGCTCGCGCGCGATCTCGAAAAGCGCATTGGCCTCACGATCGGTCAACCAGCCCGAGATTCGCCGCGCCAGACTGATCCACCGCCATGAATCCGGGTAATTCTCTCGGAGCTCCTGCCTGGAGGAATTCATGAGCTTCACGCGATCCAGCCACATCCGCTGCGGCCCCACTACGCGCATCGGGGTCACCCAAGATCAAGAACGCAGGCACAGGGCGTGGGCCCCGATTCGCAGTGACGCTTCCAGTGTAGCAGCCCGGTAGCGTGCGTTACAATGCCGGGTTCCGCGTGAACATCGAAGCCGGGCCACAGCCCGAGGGAAATCACTGTTTGAAAACGGGCGCAGGAATCGCAGCCCCGCCCCAGATCTCTCCAGAAGCAGATGTGTCGCCATTCGGATTACGCTCGCCAAGCGGAATCCCGAAACGGCCGATCTCACCCGTGAATCCTTCTGACGAGTCAACTCATATGCTATAATCCGCTTGTTCCATGCACTGAGACCTTGAAGCCGGACGCTCCATGTGGCAAGGTGATCCTCTTTTTGTCATCGCCAACCTGACCCAAAAGGATTTCAAGATACGCTACCGCAACATGTCGCTCGGCGTGTTTTGGTCGCTGCTGAATCCCCTGGTGCTCATGGGCGTGATGGCTTTTATCCTGACGAACATTTTTGCGAACAAGTACCTCAGCCCTCACCTGGCGGTATTTGTGTTGTGTGGACTGGTCCCTTTCAATTTTTTTTCCGTGGCGTGGATTTCGGGGACGGTGTCGCTGGTGGACAGCGCAAGCCTGATCAAGCGGGTCCCGGTCCCGCGGGAACTGATCCCGGTAACGGCTGTGCTTTCGAACTGTCTGCACCTCATCATTCAAATCGGCCTCTTGTTGTTGTTCGTATTCGGCTCCGGCCTTAAGGTAAACCGGTACTGGGCATGGCTTCCGGTGGTATGGGGATTCGAGGTCGTGTTTGTGTGCGGTCTGTCGATGATCACGTCGGCGTGCAATGTATACGTGCGGGACATACGGTACGTGGTGGAATCGGCCAATACGATTCTGTTCTGGCTGGTTCCGATTTTCTACCCTTTTGGAGCGGTTCCAGCGCGGTACAAGGATCTATACCTGTTCAACCCTGTGGCAGCGCTGGTACTGGCGTTGCGGAACGTGCTGCTCGAGGGCGTGCCTCCGCCGAACTCATTGCTCATCAAATTGGCCCTGAGTTCCACCTTTGTACTCGGCGTCGGGTTCGTATTTTTCGCGAAGGTGAAGCGGCGGTTTTACGATTACTTGTGAGCGAAGATGCCAGTGATCGAATTCAGCAATGTGTCCAAGGCGTTCAACCGCGCAGGGGGCCGATCCCTGCTACGCCATCGACTGGCATCATTATTAAGAGGGCACCGCAAGGATCCGTTCTACGCCCTCAAACACGTGTCTTTTCGTGTGGACCGCGGCGAAAGCACGGCTGTGATTGGAGCCAATGGCGCGGGGAAAAGTACGTTGCTCGGGCTGGTGGCGGGGTTAGCCAGTCCAGACGAAGGCAGCGTGACGGTCAACGGACGGGTGGCAGCTCTTCTCGAGCTAGGCGCCGGCTTCCATCCGGACCTGACTGGCACCGAGAATGTTCGGCTCAATGCGTCGTTGATGGGGCTTACGCGAAAGCGCGTTTCAGAGGTGTTCGACGAAATTGTCAGTTTTTCGGGCGTGAGCGATTTCATCAATGAACCTTTGCGGACTTACTCGTCCGGCATGATGATGAGGCTGGCCTTTGCGGTTGCAGTCCACTGCGACCCCGATATCCTGTTGGTCGATGAGGTCCTGGCGGTCGGCGACCAATCCTTCCAGGCCAAGTGTTTCAAAAGGATTCACGATTTCCGCCGCGAGGGCCGGACGCTGCTTTGCGTTTCGCATTCGCCGGGCATGGTGCGGGACCTATGCGATCGCGCCATCTGGCTGGACCATGGCGAAGTGGTGATGACGGGTCGCGTTTCCGAACTGCTGGATGCCTATGCAGGCGCTCAGCAGCCAAGGCTTGACGTCATCGGGCCCCTTGGGATTCGGTGAATGGATTTAAGCAACGAGAGTGGTCTGCCGCGGCGATAGTCAGGAAGCGAGCCCACCAGCATGGTTACTCGCGGCAGCGTGGTTGCGATGTGGGGCAGGCGAGAAGAGCGGGGTTGTGTCTATGATTTCGAAGAAGTCAGCAAAAGGCGCCGGAGTGGATGTTGCCAGAGCAGAACGGGAGATCAGGCACGGTCAGTGGCTGGCTAGCCAGCACACGGAAAAGGTTTGGGGATGGGATACTCCTGCCGGGCGCCTGCGTGCGAAACGCCGTGCCGAGTTGATCCTTTCAGGGGCTGAGCTGACAAAGAACAGCCGCGTTCTCGAGATTGGCTGCGGTACCGGCAATTTCACCGAGATTTTTGCGGCAACGGGAGCCCGGATTCTAGCGGTCGACATCTCACTCGACCTGCTGCAGAAGGCCGGACAGAGGAACCTGCCCTCGGACCGAGTAACCTTCCACCAAAAACGATTCGAAGATTGCGATGTAGATGGGCCGTTTGATGCGATTATAGGCTCCTCCATTCTCCATCATCTGGATATCGACTTGGCCATCCCGCGAATCAAGTCCCTTCTGAAAGGCGGCGGCACCATCAGCTTTGCTGAGCCGAACATGTTGAATCCGCAGGTCTTTCTGGAAAGAAAGTTTCATTTTTTCCCTACATTCGCTTATACCTCGGCGGATGAGACCGCATTTATACGCTGGCGACTGGAGAAGCAGTTGCGCCAAGCCGGATTCGAAAGCATTCTGATCAAGCCGTTCGATTGGCTCCATCCCTCCACTCCTGAGCGGATGATCGGACTGGTACAGGGAATCGGGCGAGTGATTGAGGCCGTTCCGATCGCGCGAGAGTTTTCTGGTTCCCTTTACATCCGGGCTCGGCTTCCGATGGGGCAGGCCTAAGCTCGCCAGGTTCATAAGCCGCCAGCTACGGCACCACCCATGAACCCATCTGCTGCCAGGACGAGGCGAGGCCATTGCCGCCGGTCAACTGCACCCAAACCGTCCGAGTGCCCGCGAACACCGACTGAAATGCGATGGGCAGGGTGAAAGTCAGGGTGGCGCCGGAACCCGCCGCCGCGACTCCGGCTGCGCTTACCACACACCGGCTGTTCTGGAGTGTGCCGCTGCCACCCAGCGTCACCGGCCCTTGCCAGACCGTGTCCGAATCGTTGAACATGTACAGGCTGTTGCCGCCCTGCGAGTAATAAAAGGTGCAATCCCGACCATCGGTACCCAGGAAACGAATGGAGGCTGCCGCGACCATGGCGTATCCCCCCGGATGGGAGAATTGAAAGCTGAACGTCTGGCTGAGGCCACTGCCGGACGACGGAGTCATCGAGATGGCGCTGGGCGCCACGGAAGTCTGCGGGATGGTCCAGGAACCCATCTGCTGCCAGGACGAGACGAGGCCGTTGGTGCCGACCAACTGCACCGAGATCGTCCGGGTGCCCGCGAACACCGTTTGAAAGGCGATGGGCAAGTTGAAAGTCAGCGTGGTGCCGGAGCCGGTTGCCGAGACTCCGCCTGCGTTCACCACGCACCGGCTGTTCTGGAGCGTGCCGCTGCCGCCCAGCGTCACCGGCCCCTGCCAGACCGTGTCTGAATCATTGTACATTTCCAGGTTGTTGCCGCTCTGCGAGTAATCGAAGGTGCAATCCAAACCATCGGTTCCCAGGAAGCGAATGGCGGCTGAGGCAATCGTCGCGTAACCCCCGGGATCGGAGAATCGAAAGCCGAACGTCTGGCTGAGACCGCTGCCGGACGACGGAGTCACAGAGATGGCGCTGGGCGCCGCGGGCGCGGCAACCGCGGTAATCTTCACTGCGAAGGCGTCGGTGTTTGTGCTTGTCGAGCTTCGCCGAGTGGCTCCGGAAGCCGCCAAGAAGTCATCGGATGCCGTCCTGCCCGTGACGTACGTGTTGCCGTTCAAATCCACTGCAAGCCCAGTGGCAGCATCGTCCCCAGATCCGCCCAAATAGGATGAAAAGAGCAGAGCCGATCCTGCGCTGTTTAGGGTTGCAGCAAATGCGTCTTGTTTTCCCGCCTCCGTTTGAAAGCTATTGACAGTCGGGAAATCGAATGAGTAGGTATAGCCGGCGACGTAAACATTGCCGGAGGTGTCTACCACGATGCCGGTGGCCGCATCCGAGGCCGATCCTCCCAAGTATGTGCAGTACGACACGGCGCCGTTAGCGATTTTGAGAACGAATGCATCCCAACCGCCGGCCAGTGAGGTCTGGAAGGCACCAGTCGTCGTAGGCAGGTCTGTAGAGTACGTGGTTCCCGCAACGTAAATGCCAGAAGAACTCACGGCAATGGCAGTGCCGTAGTCTGCTCCGATGCCGCCGAAATATGACGAGAAAATCAGCGACGAGCCGGTGGCATTGACCTCTGCGACAAACGCGTCCCCTGTTCCGGCATACTGCTGAATCGACGCCACCAAAGGAAAGTCGGTTGAATCCGTGTAGCCCGTAATATAGGCGTCATCATTGCTGTCTAATGCGATTCCATACGCAACATCGGAGCCGCTGCCTCCCAGATAAGTGGAGTAAGTTAAAGTGGAAGTGGACAGGTTCAGCTTCGATACAAAGGCATCGTAATACCCCCCTGCAAAGGTTTTTTGAGCGGCAGTTGCCGACACAGGGAAGTTTTGTGAGCTCGTATACCCCGCCACATAGACGGCTCCAGCCGCATCCACGACCACGGAGGTCGCTATGTCGGTCCCTGAGCCGCCTAGATATGTGGAATATAGAAGAGTGCCGTTGCTGCCGCTGAGCTTGGCGATGAAGGCGTCCTCCTATCCCCCCGGCTGCCTTTGGAAAGCCCCGCTGGTTGTGGGGAAATCGGGCGACAAGGTAAAGCCGGTGATGTAAACGTTACCGTTCGCGTCCAAAGTGACAGCGTTGCCAACATCCCGCGAACTGCCCGAAAGGAACGACGTAAAAAGCACTCCGGTACCAGCCGCGTTGAGTTTAGTAACGAATACGGCCGAGTTTCCGCCCGCGGGTTTGTCCGAGAGCCAAGTGTCCCCGACGATATAGGCACAGCCAGTTGCATCCACAGCGATGCCATTCCCTTCAGTGAACTCAGACCATCCAAGATACGTGGAATAACTCAGTACCGGGTCGATAATCAGTGTTGCCGCTGGATCGTACGAGCCTACTTCAAAGCCGATCTGGTTGGAGGAATCCAGCACGTAGCGGCCCGCGATGGGCCGTCTTGCGCCCGCAAGCTCTTGATACAACAATGGCTTGCGATGCCTGACCTCTCCCTGGCCCGCCTCCAGGACAAGATCTCCGGCGGGATCCAGGCGGATGCTCGCCGTTCCGTCGAACGCGAGGCGGATTATGCCAGGATCCACGCCCGGGGCGACCACGAAATCGTACTCAAAATGGCCTTGGGAGCCGTGGCAAACGATATCTACCCCAGCGTAAACACCGCCATAACGGACTCGCCCATAGGTTTCTATATTGGTATGCCGCCGCGTTGGATCCCCGGAGAAGTAGTGGCTGTCGCCCTGCTGGTCTTCGCCAGTAAGGGCAACATTGGTCCGGCCGCCGACAAAACGCGTCCGAAGCGGTGCGGCGGCAGTACCCGTAGCGGTCGCCAGAGTGAATCCGCCCGAGTCCAAAGACAGTTCCGCACCCTGGGTGCGAATGACAAACCGGGCCCCTGGCGCGGCTTGGCCGAGCTTGCGCTCAAATCGCAACGGAAGGTTTCCATAGCGTTGGGAGACGCCGCCTGCCGACGCCATCGCGACAGCGCTCAGGCAACCGAGCAACTCACAGATCCTAATGCAGCAACTGAGACTTCTCCGAAGATTCCAGCTCATGCATGTAAAGGATCGGCTGGCACGAGTTTCTGCTTTAGGGCTGAAATGGTCCAAGGGTTCTTCGCGATGGTCAGTTTGCCCGACCCGCTTGTCACGGGGTGGCGCAGACGCTAGAATTAGGGTTCCAAAGGAGATCTCGACAGTTCAGATGGAAGACCACCGGAGGAAAAGTATATCGATCACGCTACCAGTATCGTATCTCGGGGATCTGTTTAGAACCAACTACTGGAGCTACCTCTGGATTGCATTCCTGATCGCGCCCAGCTTCATCTGGATTTGCAAAGATCATTCGGTTTGGCCTTGGGACCAAGCCTGGTACGGGCAGGTGTGCGCCGATCTCTGGTTCTGGTTGGGGCATTCGTTAAGGCAGTGGCTTGCCACAATGGCCGATGCTCTCTACATGAAACCGCCGGGGATCTCGTGGCTCGGGCAGTCGTTCGTGCCGCTAGGGGCCGTATTCGGGTCCACTGAGGCAGCACTGCTTCTCTCCGTTCTCCTGACTCAAGTCGCCATGCTGTTCTTTCTTTTCCGAGTCGGAGTCGGGATCGTCCCGGGCAGGCGCCTGATTCCGGCGGCCGGTGTCCTCTTCGCCGCTGCATCTCAATTATTCGTCGGTCTTTCGCACCAGATGTTCGTCGAACCCTTGCAGGGGCTGGCGACAGTATGGGTGTTCTACATTGCCGTGAAGTGTCCGGACTGGCCGAAATCCAGGATTATGGTTCACTTGGGAGCAGCGCTCGTATTAGGTCTATTAGCAAAAGCCACCACTCCTCTTTATTGCCTGGCACCCTGCCTGTATTGCGGCTATTTCCTGGTTCGTAAGCCCGGGGCTCCGGATTTTCAGGCGGAATGGAAGTTGTGGCCTTCGCGCATTCTCATAGTGGTCTTCGGGTGCCTGGCAATGGTGTGCGCACTCTGGTATTGCAGGCACCTTGCCGATGTATGGCAGCACGTTCGCGATGCCTCCTCCGGCGATGTTGCCCTGGCTTATGGCAGCCGGGAACCGATATCCCACAAGCTCGTGGTCTGGTGGGGACTGCTAGTGCAGTCATTCCTCGGCCCCTGCCTCTCATGGGGCTGCCTCATCGCAATCCTGGTTGCAAGCGTGGTCTACCCCTCCTTCGGAAGCCCCTCGAGCGGCAAGCATCGGCTATCGGTACACCCCGTGGCCGTTTTGAGCGCTGTAGAGATCGGCTTGATGCTTTTCGTCTTTTCTTTGAACATAACGGTCGATTCCCGATACATGTATGCCCTGCTTCCATGCGCATCGATTCTATTCATGCAGATTTGCGCCTTCCTGCCGGGGAAAGCGCTAGCGGCATTGATGGCCGTCGGCGCCGTGCAGTGGGCGCTGGTCAACGGCGTCTCCCTGGGAATCGCCGCGGACCTTTCGGATCAGTCCCAATGGCTTGAGCCTGCCCAGTCCGACCGGTCTCAATACGATGAGATGACTCGCGCGGTTCAATTGACCGATTCTCCGGGGCAATATAACATCGTGGCGGTAGAGGAGCCATGGTTGAATGCAAATTCCGCGTCGTTCTTTGCGGCCAAGCGAAGCTTGAAGGGCGGACCGCGGAGCTACTACACTTCCGTCGGCTACGCCCAAACGGACATCGGCGCAACGATGCGGCGCATCGAAGAGTTTCAAACCCGGTTCCTGATCACACTCGACGAATCCCACCAGAGCAGTACGCCGAATTTTTTGAACGTGGTGTCGTCTCGGGTATTGGAGCGGATGCGGAGCGACTCGCGATTCACGCAGGTTCCTTTCGAGAGCCGGAATGGTGTGGTGATATTTCGATTCGACCCCGGCACCAAGGCGATTCAGGAGGGACCGGGCGGGACAGACAACCGGGTCAAGCCGGTTCTTGTCGACCCTGGGAGCACACCGGAGGCGGTCTCGCGGGGCAAGCCTCTGAGCCGTGGAAAATCGTCCTTAGGGTGGGTGAACGGTAAACTGCCGACGCAGGGCCATCGAGGACGTATATTCGTGGTCAAGGGCGGAGATCTGCAATCTTGCCTTGGGTGGGCTTTCGACGACGCCGACAATTCCACGCCGGAGGAGGTGTGGATCGAGTTGACCCATTCGGTCACGGGCCAGCACTACTATTGGCGAGCCATCCGATACAGCCGCCCGGAGTTGGCCGGCGCGTTCAAACTGCCGTCAATCCGCATGGCCGGGATCAAGTGCCAGGAGCCGGGCATCCGGCTACCGCCAGGGACCTACACGACGAAGATCTACCAAGCGGTTGGTACGACAACTATTGTGTCCGATTTGAATGCGTACGAGCCTTCGCCCGTGGTCATCGTCGAATGATCGGTTCCCGCCGGTCAGGTGAGATGTAGCCGGAACCAATGATCGAAGCCATCAAGAGACTGCTGGCGCACCCCGACACGCGCGACCTCGGAATCGACGATCCGCGCACCACCCAAGGGCGGCGACGCATCGTCCAGAGCAACAGGTTCCTATGGCGGATTTACGACGAATGGTACCGATTCATTGCAGCCTGCGTACCGGGGGGGCCCGGCAGAGTGCTCGAGTTGGGTTCCGGGGCTGGTTTTCTGGCGCAGTATATACCGGGTCTGATCGCGTCGGAAGTTTTCCCATGTTCCGATATTCAGCTCGTTCTCGATGCCCGCAGGCTGCCATTTTCGTCCGGCAGCCTGAAGGCTATCGTTCTGGTCGACGTCCTCCATCACATCTCCGACAATCGCGCCTTCCTGACCGAAGCTCAGAGGTGCCTGCGTTCCGGGGGCAGCGTGGCGATGATTGAGCCTTGGGTTTCGACGTGGTCGCGGCTGATCTATGCCGGTCTGCACCACGAGCCGTTCGACCCAGGCGCCGAGGATTGGACATTCCCCGGCACGGGTCCTCTCTCGTGCGCCAACGTTGCGTTGCCGTGGATCGTTTTTCAACGCGACCGGCGGGATTTCGAATCGAAATTCCGCGAACTTCAAATTCGGACGGTGCGGCCCTTTATGCCGTTTCGCTATCTCGTTTCCGGAGGGATTTCCATGCGTCAGTTGATGCCGGAAATGACGTTCAATCTTTGGCGCAACCTCGAATCGGGGTTTTGCAGGTGGCCGCATCATTGGTCGATGTTCGCTCTCATCCATCTCGTGCGCCGATGACGGTGTAATGGGAGGCTGATGCCGGCTGGATTTCATCATCGTGGCGCTGGCCGAAAAAGGAACGCCACGCGAGGGGCCGCCGCGGCTTCCCGGAGAAGCTGCCGCCGCCCGGGAACTTGAAGATGTGGAAGCGAGCATCCGCTGGACGAAGGCTTTCCTGGGGCCTGCGGCGGGGTAGCCTGCGGAATAGCTGCCGAGCCATCGGGCGCGGCAAGTCGTTGCCGGCGATAAATCGGGGGCGAGCGAAAAGCGATTTTACCGCGAGATGATTCGGAAGGCCGACCACCGTTTCGACAGCCATCTTGCCCGGCTGAAAAAGGAAAGGAAATAAGCATGGCGGTGAACGTGAATGACAAAATCAGGAAGCTGGACCCCGTTCAGCGCAAGAAGGTCGAGGCCCGCGCGGCGGAACTGATTGAAGAAGAAATGACGTTGCGTGAGCTCCGGACGGCACGGCAGCTCACGCAGGTTCGCATGGCCAAGGCTCTCGGGATCACCCAGGACAGCGTTTCCCGTCTCGAAAGGCGCAGCGATCTTCTGCTGTCGACACTTCGGAAGGCCGTCGAAGCGATGGGCGGCAATCTGTCTCTTGTCGCTGAATTCCCAGACCGCGCTCCGGTCGTGCTGTCCGGCATCGCCGACGACGATCCGCAGCTCAACTTGGGCCGGCGGAAGCACGCTCATGGTAACGTCGCATCGCGATCGAAATCATGGCTGTGAGGGTCGGATTTAGGTCTCCAGGTAGCATATTTAAAATAGGCAGGTGATTGATTTCTGCAGGGCTCTCTTAGTGGGTGTTGCAGAGTTCCGCAAGTAGTGACGGAATCGTTGTACAAAATCGTTCACAGGCAGTGAGATGCCTTGAGATGCGACCCAGAGAACCAGATGTCACGGGTCTACCCAGTCAAAGCCTGGTCTAAAGTAGTACATCCCCAGCAGTTGGTCACTCCAGTTTTCTCCCTGGTCGAGCAGCTTGGAGCCGCCGATCGCCAAGCCTAAAGCATCGAGTTCGCTGCGGGGGCCGCGCCATGAGGGTCGATTCGCCATGAGAATCCTCCCTAACGTCCAGACGATCATGGCGCTCAACAGCGTCAAACGCGGCCTTCACGGGATCGTTTGTGGGACACCGCAGGGCCGCCAGAATGTTATGGGTCGCCTCGGAGAGAGTTGGAGCCGGCTGACTCGGAACGAAAAGCTGCCAATACATCAATTCTCTCGAGTAGTGAGCGAACGGCTGGACAGCACGGGCTAGGTTGCCAAAGAAATCAGCCCACGATTCCGACCAGAGGCCAATCCCATAACGGGGCCACACATCCCGCTCCAAGTATTTTCGAATCTCTCCGGCTGACTTGTTGCCAGCTTTCCAGCCTTCCAGTAACTGCGAGCTGTACTCCGGCTCTTGAAACCCCAGATCGATGAGGGTCAGAGCCTCAACGCTATGCCGGAGCACACCAATCGCTGCGGAATGGTATCCCTGGGCATTTGCCCAAAGACCAGTTTCCAAACAGGCGCGAAGATGCAGTACCGCCGCGTATGGTACGATGCCGAGATCAGGGTTCGGGTGATGCCGGTCAAGGGCGCGTTCAACGCTTGTCAGCACAGCAGAGTCGACCTGTCGCACCAAGCGGAGCCACACAGGCGGTGGTGGGCTATTCGTGGAGTTTGCCACAACGTACCCATGGTAGCTGCTCTTCGACGACGGCAGGGATTTGTAACTTGCATAAATCCGACGGCACGGCCCCCGCCGTGGTCGCTTCGAACTGCAAAATCACCGCCATGCTAAACTGGAATTCTCAACGCGGAGAGGTGGCAGAGTGGTCGATCGCGCCCGCCTCGAAAGCGGGAGTACCTTTACGGGTACCGGGAGTTCGAATCTCCCCCTCTCCGCCAGCCATCATTTCCACTCCATAGCGTTGGTGGTTCCCTGCATTCGCGCCGCCAGCCGCCGGTGTCGCGCCAGAACCGGGTCGAGCGAGATGGTCTTCAACTCGCCGTCCTCCACCACCACGCGGCCTTCCACTACCAGCGTGCTCACGCGGGTGGGCGCGCATAGCAGGAGGGCGGAAACGGCATCGCCGGCGCCGCTGTAGCCCACGTCCCGCAGATCGAAGAGCGCTACATCGGCGCGCTTGCCTGCTTCCAGGCTTCCGATGTCGTCCCGGCCCAGGCAGCGTGCGCCTTCCACCGTGGCCATGCGCAGCGTGTCGGCAACGTTGAGCGCGGCCGCGCCGTGCAGCAAGCGGTGCAACAGCAGGGCCTGGCGGGCTTCGGCCAGCATGTGAGAACTGTCGTTGGAGGCGCTGCCATCCACGCCCAGTCCGACCGGGCAGCCGGCGCTGCGCAGAGCCAGCACGGGGGCGCTGCCCGAGCCCAAGCGCATGTTCGAGCTGGGACAATGCGCGATGCCCACGCCGGCGCGGCCCAAACGCGCCACTTCATGGCGGTTGAAATAGATTCCGTGCGCCAGCCAGGTATTGGCATTGAGCCAGCCAACATCTTCCAGTAGATCGAGGGGGCGTTTCCCAAAACGGTTCAGGCAGTACGCTTCTTCGTCGCGAGTCTCGGCCAGGTGGGTATGCAAGCGAACGTCGTAACGGGCGGCCAGAGCGGCGGTCGCGCGCATCAGCTCCGGGGACACGGAAAAGGGGGAGCACGGCGCCAGCGCGATGCGCAGCATGGAACCCGGCGCGGGGTCGTGATATTTCCGAATCAGCCGCTCGGAATCCGCCAGGATACGGCTTTCGCTTTGCACCACCGAATCGGGCGGCAGCCCGCCTTTGCTGCGGCCCACGCTCATGCTTCCGCGGGTGGGATGGAAACGAATGCCGATGCGGCGGGCGGCTTCGATTTCCGCATCGATCAGCCGGCTGTGGCCGCGCGGGAAAAGGTAATGGTGATCGGTAGTGGTGGTGCAGCCCGAGAGCAGCAACTCGGCCATCCCCGCCAGCGCCGCCACATGCACGGATTCCTCGTCGAGCCGCGCCCACAGCGGATAGAGCGTCCGCAGCCAATCGAACAACTCGGCATCGGCCGCCGCGGGGCACGCGCGCGTCAGCGTCTGGTAAAGATGATGGTGCGTGTTGACCAGGCCCGGCACGGCCACCGCGTAACGCCCGCTGATGGTGCGGTCCGCGCGCGGCAGTTTGGCCGGCCGCGTTCCTACCTGCCGGATCTCTCCATCTTCGATGTAAAGGTGGGCATGGCGGAGGACGGTGTTCTCCGGGTCCATGAGAACCAGGGTGTGGATATCGCGGATGAGCAAGGAGCGCGGCATTCAGGTAATCAGGTGTTGCCTGCGTAGAATATCGGGCAAGCCATCTCCATCCGGCGCAATGTCGAATGTCTGTGTGACCGCGGACCGCGCGGACTGAACGTCCTTCAAGCCATTCCCCGTGATTACCGCCACCACGCTGGCGCGGCGCGCGACCGTGCCCTCCGCCACTGCCCGGCGCAGGCCGGCGACGGCCGTGGCGGCGGCGGGTTCGGCGAAAATGCCGGTCAGCCGGCCGGTGTATCGCATGGCCTCGAGAATCTCCTCGTCGCTCACGTTGATCATGGCGCCGCCGGATTCCGCTACCGCCAGCACGGCTTTCTTCCAGTTCCTGGGGACGCCGACGGCGATGCTATCGGCAAGCGTGTGAGGCTCGATGGGCCGCATCGGTTCGCCGGTGCGAAAAGCCGTGGTGATGGGGGCGGCGCCTTCCGCCTGCACGCCCAACATGCGGGGCGCGCGCCCGGTCAGCCCCAAGATTTTCATCTCCCGGAAAGCCTTCCAGACTCCGGCGATGGTGCAGCCGTCTCCCACCGAAACGGCCACCCAATCGGGGGGCTGCCAGCCGAGTTGCTCGCCGATTTCGAGGCCCACGGTCTTCTTGCCTTCCACCAGGTAGGGATTGATGCCGGAATTGCGGTTGTACCAGCCCCAACGGTCGCAGGCCTGCTGGCACAACTGGAAAGCCTGCTCGTAGCTGCCGCGCACGCGAAAAACCGTCGCGCCGAAAATCAACAACTGCGTAACCTTAGGCTCCGGCGCGCGTTCCGGCACGAAGATGACGCTGCGCAGCCCCATCGAGGCCGCCATGCCCGCGCACGACGATGCCGCATTCCCGGTGCTGGCGCAGGCGATGATCTGGCGGCGTTTTTCCCGAGCCCTTACCACGCCCACGGAGCTGGCGCGATCCTTCAGCGAACCGGTGGCATTGCGGCCATCGTCCTTCAGAAAGAGAGTGCGCACGCCGAAGTGGCGGGCAAGCGACAAGGCTGGAGTCAGCGGCGTCCACCCCACCGAGAGAGCCGGCAGTGCGGCGTTCGCGCCGATGGGCAGCAGCTCGCGATATCTCCAGTGCGACTGCTCGAAGCGGCCGGCCAGCCGGCGGCGTGTCAGCCGGCGGGCGATGGCCGGGTAGTCGAACTCGACGTCGAGAATCCCCGAAATGCCGCAACGCGGGCAGGTATAGGGCACGCGCGTCGAATGAACCGTCCCACAGAAGACGCACTTGAGGCCGGTGACGAAGTTCACGTTTCAAGAGTATCATTCCGCCCGGGGCGGATTGCCGGCTACGCGCGCCGCCTGGTCTTTTCCTCCCGGTCCAGACCCTCACGCAACAGCAGCTTCATGTAGGTCTGATAAGGCAGCCCCATGCGTTCGGCCACACGCCGCGCGCGATCAAGGTCGTCCGCCGGAATGCGCAGCATGACCTTCCGCGATGGCGCCTTCGCAATGCCGCCGGTGCTCTTCGAGACGGTGATACCGATACTCTTGCCGCCGATACGCAGCGTGCCTTTCCTTCCGGCCTCCTCAAAGAGCTTCAGGAGCCGATCCTGATTCTTTTCGAACCAGAGCGCCTCCGCGGCCTCGGTTCGAGCACTCGCCAGTCCCTTCTTAGGCATCGGTCTCTCCTTCCTTTAAACGGCGCCAAAGCGCGCGCCATTTTCGGTTGGCTGGAAAAGCCGTCACGACTCGAATCTTCCGGCGCCTCCAAGTCCACGCTACAATCAGCAGCCGCCCTCTGGTAGTCGCGCCTAACTCGGCATGTCTCTCTTCACCGGCCCGCTCCACGGTCTCCAACGGCAGCGACGCACCGGAAATAACCTCTTCCGCTTCAGCCGGCGTTACGGCATGGCGGGCAATATGGGCTACGTTGGCGCCGTCCCAATCTAATGCCAGCTTTCTCGACTCCGCCATCCAGATTTGAGCGTATACCCTTTGTCCATACAGCACAAGCAGGAATCCCGCAGAGGTCCTCCGCTCCCTCACGGTCGTGGCTCCGTGAGATGCTTCACACAGAGCCGCCACCGTAAGCGAGCCGGCGGCCCCATGCTACCCTCGGGTTTTATGCCCCAAGATAATTTCAACCTCGCGGCGGCGGCGCGCCAGGAAATGATCGATCACGGCTTCTCGCCCGATTTTCCGCCCGAAGCCGAGCGGCAGCTTGAGACCATTCGGCTCCAGCCCGATGGCAGCTTGCGCGATCTAACTTCGCCGCTCTGGTCTTCCATCGATAACGACGATTCGCGCGACCTCGATCAAATCGAGTGGGCCGAGCGGGTTTCCGGTGGCATTCGCGTCCTGGTGGGCGTCGCCGATGTCGATTCGGCGGTAGCCAAGGCCACTTCCATCGATAGCCACGCGGCGCGGGAAGCTACCACGGTTTACGCCGGCGTGCACACTTTCCCCATGCTGCCCGAGCGGCTCTCCACCGACCTCACCTCGCTTTCCGAAAACCAGGACCGAGCCGGAATTGTAATCGAAATGGTAGTGGCCGCGGACGGCTCCATCGCCTCGAACAGCATCTACCGGGCGCTGCTGCGCAACCGCGCGCAATTGACGTACAGCACCGTCGGCCCCTGGCTCGAAGGAACGGCCGCCCCGCCGCCGAAAGTGGCGGCTTCGGCGGATCTCGAGGCGCAGCTCAAGCTGCAGGACGAAGCCGCCCAGGCGCTGCGCGAGGGCCGCCACCGGCTGGGCGCCCTCACCTTCGACCGCCTTGAAGCACAGCCCGTCTTCACCGCCGGCGTGGTGGTGGATATCACCGCTCGCGGCCACAATCGCGCTTCGCAGTTGATCGAAGACTTCATGATCGGCGCCAACGAGGTGATGGCCCGTACGCTGCGCGGCGCCGGCGTTTCCTCCATCCGGCGCGTGGTGAAAGCTCCCGAGCGCTGGCCGCGCATCATGGAACTGGCGGCGCAATTCGGCGAGAAGCTGCCCGCGACGCCCGACCCCGGAGCGCTGAACGCGTTCCTGGTGCGGCGCAAAGAGGCCGATGCCGTACACTACCCCGACATTTCGCTGGCGGTTCTCAAACTGATGGGCCCCGGCGAGTATGTCTTGATGCGCCCCGGCGACCCCGAGCAGGGCCACTTCGGCCTGGCGGCGCACGATTACACGCACTCCACCGCGCCCAATCGCAGGTTCGCGGACCTGGTGACTCAACGCTTGCTGAAGGCGCTGGCGGCCAAGGTCCAGGCAGCCTACTCGGACGATGAGCTGGATTCCATCGCGCGCAACTGCACCCTGAGGGAGGACAATGCGCGGAAAGTCGAGCGCGCCATGGGCAAGCGCATGGCCGCCGTGGCGCTCCACCCTCGCGTGGGCCAGTCGTTCTCCGCGGTGGTCACGGGCGTGACCCCCAAAGGCGTGTTCGTCCGGGTGTTCGATCCTCCGGTGGAGGGCCGGCTGGTCCGCGGCGATCACGGCCTGGATGTGGGCGACCGCCTGCGCGTCACGCTGCTCAGCACCGACCCGCAGCGCGGCTTCATCGATTTTGGGAGGTAACCGCGAGGGCCTTGACCAGCTCGTAGAGAAAGGTCTGGCCTTCGTAGAAAGACCTTACCATCATGCGCTCATCGCGGCCGTGAGCGCGATTGTCGTCACGCTCGTTGAAGAATCCCTGCACCCCGTAAGTGGGGATGCCCGCCGCACGCAACGAACGGCCATCGGTGGCGCCGGTGCTCATGGTCGGCAGCACGATGACGCCCGGCCACATGGTGTCGGTGATGCGGGACATGGTGCGCACGAGGTCCGGCCGAAGGGGCGAACTGGGGGAATTTTCCTCCTGATTCGCGATGGAGATGACCACCTGATCGTCGGCGATCACTTTCTTGAGCGTGTCGAGGACATACTGGAGCGAATCGCCGGGTAGTATGCGGCAGTTCACGTTGGCGGCGGCGAGTTGCGGCAGCGCATTGGTGGCGTGCCCGCCCTCCAGCATGGTGGCGACGCAGGTGGTGCGCAGCATGGAGTTCCAGGCCGGGGAGGCCTCGGCGATGCGTCTCATGGCGGGCAGATCGTTGGTCTCCACCTTGGCGAGGTCGGCGCGGGCCGGGGTGGTGTCGATCTTCGCCATGCCGGCGAAATAAGCGCGGGTGGCTTCGTTGGTTTTGAGCGGGAAGCCGAACTGGCTGAGGCGCACCAGCGCATGGGACAGGCGATAGATGGCATTGTCGGGCACGGGCAGGGAACTGTGCCCGCCCTTATTGCGCACCTCGAGGCGCAGATCCAGATACCACTTCTCGGCTGGCTGGATATCGTTTGAGACACGCCGGCCGTCGACCATCTGGCCCCTGCCGCCCTCATTCAGGCAGAACTCGGCATCGATGAGTTGGCGATGGTTCTTGAGGAGCCAGGCGACGCCATTGTAGGGGCCGCCGCCTTCCTCGTCGGCAGTGAGTGCCACGACGATGTCGCGGTCCGGTTTGTAGCCTTCACGCCGGTAGCGAATCAGGTTGGCGATCCACACGGCGGCCTGGGCTTTATCGTCGGAAGTGCCACGGCCGTAGAAATAGCCGTCCTTTTCGATGAACGCGAAGGGGTCCATGCTCCAGTCCTCACGCCGAGCTTCAACCACATCGGTGTGGGCCAGCAGCAGAATCGGTTTGAGCCTGCCGGTGCCGTGAAACCGCACGACGAGGTTGGCCTTGGTGGGAATCGCGCCGCCGATGAAGATGTCGGAATCGGGGAACCCAGCGGCGCGGAGTCGCTTGGCGACGGCTTGGGCAACGGGCGTGGTGGCCCCGGTGGTGAAACCCGACTTGATTTCGATGATCTCCTTGTAGATGTCGTGAGCCAGGCGCTGGTCGGCTTCGGGCGGCATGGCGGATGCGCCCCAGCAGGCAAGCGGAGCGATCCAGAACAGGACCCTGGGAAACATGCGGCCTATTATGACACGGTGGGAGATGGTTCGAGTCCTACCTGGGGAGGCAGATTTCAAAAATCCAGGCTGGATTCGAACTCGCGGCCGCCGCACGCGTAAGAGCTACAGCCCTTACGCTACCCCTTTGCTATAGCGATTCACCGCACGCCGATCGTGACTGCATTGCTCGGGCGGCTAATATAGGTCAAGCGCACCGGGACGGCAGATCCCGGCGCGATGCCACCTGGCACTCGGAAGTTCACCTGGTAATAACCCGGATATCCGGGAGCGTCGCCGAAATAGAGGATTTCAGCAAGCTGGCCGCCGATGGCGACCTGAGGAGGAATCACGCCTCCTTCAAACAGGCTGGTGGTGTACATTGACAGCACGTCTCCAGTGGTGGCCGGGTTGTCGGCCGATACGATCTGCCCGGTCACGCCGTTCCAGACGGCCCCCTGTCCTTGTCCGTCGCCCGAGAGAGAGAACAGCACGGGCGCGGGCACCAATACTGGCGGAGTGTAGACTTCTGCAGTGGCAAGCGCAGAATACCCCGGCGCGCCTACGCCGCCGGCGATCAGGACTCGGCCGTCTCCGAGGAGCGTAGCTGTGTGGATTTGCCGGCCGGCGTTCATGTTCCCAATCCAACCAAACGCGCCACTCGAGAAGTCGTAAATCTCGACGCTCGCCAAATAGGCCTGGTACGGCCCCAAGTCGTAGGAGGCTCCGCCGGCTATCATGACGATCCCGGAGGGAAGGAGCGTTGCAGTGTGATAAAACCGGCCGAGCGTCATACTGGGAGCAGCGGCGAAAGTAGCGTTCGGAGGATCGTACAGGTCCGTTTGGGATATAGAGAAGCCCCAATCGGCGTCGCCGCCGCCGGCGATGAAGGCTGTCCCATTCGTGAGCAAGGTGGTGGTGAAGTCATAATAGTGGCCGGAGTGGCCGGTATCCGTAAACAGGCCGGTTGATGGGTCATAGACTTCTTCCCCGACCAGGACCGTGCCGTCTGCAAGCAGTGTCGCGCCGCCCGCCAGGTACCACGCGCGATGCATGCTGCCTGTGGGCGTGAAGGTTCCCGCAATTGGATCGTAAAGCTCGGCGCTTAACGAGTCAAGGTAAGGCGCCGGGCCGTACCCGCCGGCAACGAGGACTCTGCCATCGGGTAGGAGGGTAGCGGTGTGCCCACCCCGGGCTGCACTCATGCTTCCCGTCGGCGTGAAGGTTCCCGTGGTTGGATCGTAGAGTTCCGCGCTGGGCGTCGGGTCGCCATCCGGCGGCCCCGGGTTGCCGCCGGCGATCAAGACCCTGCCATTGGCGAGCAGCGTTGCCGTGTGCTCTGCCCGCGGCGTGGACATTTGTCCAACAAGAGAAAAAGTGCCCGTGGAGGGATCGTAAAGCTCGGCACTGGCCAAGGCGCTTTGGTCAGCGGTCCGGCCCCCGGCGATCAAGACTCTGCCATCACCGAGCAGGGTTGCCGTGTGAAAGCACCGGGGCGTGGTCATGTTCCCCGCAACAGAGAACGGGCCGGCGGATTGCGCCAACACAATTGAGGCGCAGCCGACTACTCCCAGAAAGACGAATACACGAACAAGCTTTTTGTGACGGAGCCTTTGATTCGGGCCAGGCTTCTTCATGCGTGCCTCCGAGTTGGGATCTGGACGGGATTATATCATTTCAGCGGAGTTCTGCGTTGGGTGCCCAGCATGGACGGGCCCTCGCCCTTTACTCGGAAGTTGCACGCCATGCGAGACTTTTATGGGTTCGATCATAGTGCCAGTTGGCCCACAAAAGTTCGAAACGTGTCCAGACTGGGGAGGCAAATCCCAAGAATGGCCGCGCTCGCCCAGAGACGCCTGCGAGGGCGCTGGCCAACCCGACCGAGGTTTGTGCGCTTGTGCTATCATGTTGCCGTGCGAACTACGCTCGACATTCCAGATGAGGCCTATTACCTCGCCAAGGCCATCGCCCGGGATCGGAATCGCAGCCTCGGACGAGTGGTTGGCGACCTCATTCTGCAGTCGTCGAAAGGGGCGAAAGGCGCATCGATAAAGATGAGCGATTACGGTTTCCCCGTTTTCCGTTGCGCCCGGCCCGTGACCACCGAGGACGTCAAGGCTCTCGATGACGAAGAGTAAGGTCTACCTGCTCGACTCCAATGTCCTCATTGCACTGGCGACGCCCGAACACAGTCTAAACGCGCGCGCGGCGGCGTGGTTCCGCAAGGGGCACCGGTTTGCAACATGCCCCATCACGCAAGGCGCGCTTTTTCGTTTCCACCTGCGCGCCGGTGCGGAGGCGACGCCGGAATCCGCAAAGCTGCTTCTCGAATCCATTTCCTCCCTCCCGCGGCACGAATTCTGGCCGGACGATGCTTCTTATCTGGACATGCCAACCACAGGAATCGTCAGGCATAGGCGGGTCACTGACGCTTACCTTGTGCTGTTGGCGCGGAAACACGGCGGCTCGGTAGCCACTATGGACCAGGCGCTGGCTGCCGTTCAGGCAGGAACCACACTCCTCGCGTAGGTCCCTTTTGAATCCGTTAGCCTCGTCTCCACGGCGGCGGCCCTTACGGCACCAGCACCATGGGGGCGCGCCAGAAGGCGAACTTCTGCGCGGTGGGGTCGAGCACGCTCACCTGGCAGGTGTACCGGCCGGGCAGGAGCTTGGCCATGGGCACGCTGAACCTCACTGGCAGCGCCTTGGACTTGCTGTTCAAGCCTTCGGTCACCTGCAGCGGGGCGGTCTCGAAAGCCTTCGTTTTGCCGCGATAGAAGCTCACGGTCGCCACCAAAGGCTGGGTGGTCTCGGCGGTGGGCTCGTAGGCTTCCAGGTAGACGTACATGTCCTGGTCCTTCCTGAACACGCGCGTCACGCTGGGAACCAGCTTCACGCCGTCCTGAACCAGCGGGTCGGAGGTGAGCAGCCTGCGGTCCCTTTCGGCGGTGGCGACGGCCGCATCCAGCTTCTCCCGCTGGTTGCTCAACACCACCGAGCTGATCGGCAGGAACCTCGGTTCGGTGGTCAGGTCGGGGATGGTGAACTTGGTTTCGAACGTCCCCATCTTGCCGGTTTCGTTGTCGCGTGCCAGAAACTTCAGGGTGTAGGCTCCCGGAGCCAGCGTGAACCCGGTATCGTATTGCAGAGTGCGTTTGGACAACTGGCTGGCGGTTTCGTCCTTCAACTTGACTTCGATGTAGTCGCGGACGTTGCCGGCGATAGCGCCCTTGGCGTCCTTCACCTGGCCGATGAAATCGAGGCGCGTGGACTCGGAGCCACCGTGCTTGGCGAGTTCGATATCGCTGCCCGGAATCTTGACGGACACGGGGACGAAATAGCTGGTGCGCGCCAGGCGGAAGTAATCGACCTCCATGGCGATGGAGAGGTCCGTGATGGGATCGCCCAGCAGCAGCGCCTCGGCAAGCTGGCGCTCGCGGTCCGAGGAGTTAAACTGTTTGAACTCTTTGGAAGCGAAATACCCGGTGCGGTAATCCAGCGGTTTTCCCAGCTTGGAGGCCATGGCCGGATTCAGTTGTACCTTGATGCGGCGGTAATGGCCGTCGAGCGTCTCATTAGTGCTGTAGTAACCAACGATGTAGTAGCTGGAGATGTCCTTCTGCGCCTGCACGATGCCCAGCCCCAGGTCGTTGTTGTCCAGCAGCGCCTTGCCGCCGGTGTCGGCCGCCAGCGTGAATAGCGTCTCCTGCTGGCCCTGGAAGTCGCTTTGGGCCGAGCGCGAGGAGCTGCCGGAATACAGGCCCTGACCGCCCGGCGATCCTTTGGTGGCATCGCCCAGCGGAGCTTGCGCAACCAGCCCGCGCGCGTCGATGGGATAGAACGCCACGTTGCTTCGGATGGCGGCATTGATGGTGGCGCGCAATTGCGCCTCGTTGTCCAGGCCGGTCTTGGCCATGCCGCTGGCGAAGTACACCAGGGCTTTCTTTTCGGACAATGAGCCAAGCATGCGCACCGCCGATTCCAGCGCGGCCAGTTGGCGGTCGGTATTGAAAATATTGAACTCCGTGTCGTCCGCGGTGTAGGCGGCGCCGGTGTCTTCAGCGCTATCGTCGGTGGTGGTGTTCTGCATGTCGCTGCCTTCGCCGACAGACAGGCCTTTGATGTCCTTGGAGAGAAGGTCGCGGTCGTCGGTGAAGTCTTCAATGACCCTGAGATCGGTGGAGAAGGTCATGATGGCCGCCAGGTCCGAGGGCGTCATCTGGCTCTGGAGGAACTTCAAGGCGGCGTTCTGAGAACGCATCTGGTCCTGGATGGGCATTCCCGTCAGGTCGAAGAACATCACCAGCAAGCGGCGGTCCCGGTACTTGATCTCGCCCGGCCGGGCTGGCGCGATTTGGGTACCGACCACCGGTTTGACCACGTTGGCGTCCAGCGCTTTGGCCGGGGCGGTAGGGGCAGCTTCGGGTTTGGGGGCTTCCTTCTTCGGCTCGGGGGTGCCCTTTGGGCCCGGCGCGGCTGCGGGGGCCGGCGCGGGCGCGGGGGCCGGCGTCTCTTCCAACTCCTGGTATTCGAAAACCTTGATGCTCTGCGGCTTGCCGTCTTCGGTGACGGTGAAATCGGTGGGCTTCAGGCCTTTGATGGGGTTGCCATCCTTGTCCTTGGCCGATATGTTCACGACCACCAACTGGGTGGTGGCTTCAAACTTGAAGCCGCCTCTGGGGGCATTCTGCGCGGGCTGATTCTGCGCGGTCCCATTCTGTCTGGGCGGAGTCTGCCGGGGCGAGTCTTGCGCCGAGGCTAGCAGCAGCGCGGTGAGGAATGTGAGAACAGTGGCTCGCATAGTTTAGAACCTGAATCGAAGATTGAGGGTCATGGAACGCATGGCCGCGGCGTTGGTCGGCAGCCCGAACGTGGAGTTATTGATGGTGGTGCCCCAACTGGTAATGGTCACGTGGTTGAGGGCATTGGTGACATCGTAGCGGAGGTCGATGCTGCGCCGTTCTCCGATCCGGAAGACGCGGCCCAAAGAAGCGTTGATGGACACCACGATCGGCCCCGGAATGGTGTCCCGGCCGGCATCGCCCCACATGCCCGCCGCCGGGGCGGAGAAGGCGTCGAGATTGAAGCCGTCGCCGGGAGTCGCGGGGAACAGCGGGAGGCCCGTGGCGTCCGCGCGGACGCTGCCGGTGATACCGGTTCCGGTGGTCGTGGCGCGATTGCCGCCACTGATGACGTTGAGGGGATTACCGGTGTGGAGGGTGATGCTGTTCTGGAATGTCCAGTCCTTGAGCAGAGCGCCCTTAAAACCGTTCACCAGGGTTCCGCCGCTGGTGCCAACGGCGGTGCTGTACTGCCACATCGCGGTCAGCGTGTGGCGCGCATCGAACGGGGAAAGCCCGCGCTCGGCGGTCAGGAGTTGCCAGTTCTGCGCCTCCACTGCGCCGCCCTGGGTGGACGCATCGTCGATGGATTTCGAGAAGCTATAGATTGCGTTGGCCGAAATCCCGCTGCGGAACCGCCGCTGCAATTGGAGGTCGATCGCATTCATGGAGGAATCGCCGTTCGACTGTTCGTAAATGTAGCCGGCAGGGCCGGTGGCGATGGCGGTCGACCCGGGCGGGCGCGAGTCCGGCAAGTACTGCTGATCGAGCCGCGTCCCCTTGGTGCGGCGCAGGGTGATGGTCCCCACCAGGGCATGTCCCAGGTCGTTCTGAAGCGAGAGCTGCCAGATCTGCGCGTAGCCCACGCGATAGTTCGGATCAATGGCCCTGGTGTTGGTGATGGTGTTGAGCGGGAAGACGAAACCGTTCTGGAGCGTCAGCGGGCTGGCGGGGGAGGAGGCCACCGATAACGTCTCGGCGAAGGGGGGTTGCGCCGCCAGGTTATTGGCGATTGAGCCGTAAATCGAGGTGTTGTAGTAGATGCCGTACCCCCCGCGAACCACGGTGGAATGTTTGGGGAAGGGCCGCCACGCGAACCCGATGCGCGGCGAAAAATTGCGTTTGTCGGGATTGATCAGCGACAAGGGATAGGATGTGCCCGTGAGCGTGCCCGTCTGGCCAGGCAAGACCGGCGCGATAGCCGTAAAGCCGGGTGCGATATCCAGGTTGACGATGCGGTTGTACAGCTCGGTCATGGGCGGCGTGTAGTCCCAGCGAGCTCCCACGTTGATACTCAACTTGGTGCTGATGCGCCAGTCGTCGGTCATGTACACGTCGTACCAGTTGGTGCGAAAGTACTTGTCGGGGTTGCCGTACTGCACGGAGCTGGTGTCCGGCTGGCCCAGCATGAAATCGGCGAAATCGAAGCCCGTTCCGGCGGCGGCCACGCCGTTGACAATCTGGCTGGTGGTCTGGCCGGTGAAGGTGAAGGCTCCGCGGGCGTTGGCGTCGGACAGAGGATTGATCTGCTGCCGGCGGAAATCGGCGCCGAAGGTGAAGTTGTGGGTATTGTGCACGAAGATGACGCTCTCGCCCACGGCGCTGGTCTGGTTGCGGCTGAGAGTGGCGGCGCCGTCGGAAAGCCCGTTGATGCCGCTGGTAAACGAAAGGTTGGGCGGTCCCCAATTGATGGGATCGGTGGAGGCGCCGTTAATGCCCAGTGCTGCCTCGACGTTCTGCTTGTCCGAGAAGAATGGCGTCATAAGACTGCGAGACCGGCTGAAGGTGTAGCGCAGGTTGCTGATCATGTGGGTGTTGATGTTATGCATCCACGCGGCATTGGTGTTGATGCTGCGCGTGGTCCCGGTGTCGACGAAGGCGAAAAGGTTGGGCGTAGTGCTGTTGCTGCCCATATATCCCAGGCCGCCCGAAAGCCGGTCTTTCTTGGTGATCGAGATACTCATCAGGCGCGCATTGATGTTATCGGAGTTGGCCACGGTGGTGATGGGCGCCGAGTAGTTGCGCGTGTAGCCGGGGGCGTTAGGCAGCGGATAGTAGTTCACCAGGCCCAGAGCCGCGGGGTTGATGCGGTTGGCTGGAATCAGGTTGTTGGGGAAGGGCGCACCGCTCAGAGGATCGTAGATGGTTACCGGCCCCTGCGCGTAGGCCTGCGAAAAATCTCCGGAGCGCTCCGCCGCGGTGGGCATGGTGCCAATCTGAGTGGTACCGTTGCGGCTTCGTCTCATCTGATAGTTGATGGTGAACATTCCGTTGTTGCCTTTAAGCAATTTAGGAATCTTGAGAGGGCCGCCAAACATGACGCTGCCGCTTGAGGCGGCATAGGCCGGCTTGGGCACCTGCTGGCCATTCAGAGAGTAAGTCTGCGCATCCCAGACGGAGTTGTTGAGAGTGAAGTTGGCATTACCCGTGTACTGCATCTGGCGGTTTCTGCGGGCATTGCCGAAGGATGCCAGGCCGGCCCGGCCACCGCCCGGACCGCCGCGGCCGCCGCGTCCACCGCCAAAGCCGCCGCCAAAACCGCCGCCGCCACGGCCGCCAAAACCGCCGCCGCCACCGCGACCACCGCCGCCGGGTCGGCCCATGCCGCGACCACCTCCACCGGGACCACCGCCGGGTCCACCCGCTCCAGCCGCGCCGCCGGGGACATCGCCGCCCATCATGCCGCCGCCGGGTCCGCCCATGCCCATCATGCCGCCGGGGCCACCCATGCCCCCCATACCGCCGGGGCCGCCGAACCAGTCATTCTGTTGGGGTGTGTTCAGGCCGTTGCTGACGCTGCCGTTCACCAGGAGCGAGTCGTTGGCGCTCTGGTTGAGATCGGCCGAGGCCAGTTCGTTGCCCATTCCGTTTTCCATTCCAGAGGCCATGCCGCCCTCTGATGCGTTCACGTCTACGCGCTGGTACGCGGCCATGGCCTGGGCCAGCGACGGACGGTCCCCATTGGCTGTCTGAGTTCCTTTCGCGGGCGTCTGATTGTTGCGCCCCTTTCCTTTGGCGGCCGGCGCTGCTTTCGCTGTGGCACTGGCGGCAGTTTGCCCTTCCGGCCCGGTGGTGCTGGGCACCTTGGTTTCAGGAGCGGCTGGCGTGGGTGCATTCTGCGCCGCAGTTGAGGGCGTCGGCGTAGCTGGGGCCGGTGCAACGGGAGCAGGCGGCTTGGGCGTAAGATCGGCTCCCGGCGGGAGAAGTTTCAGGTCCCAGTCGGCGGGAGGGGCATCCGACTCAATCCCCACCTCGCGCGTGAGCTTGGCGAAACCCATCATCTCCACTTCGATGGTCCATATGCCATCGGCCAACTCGGGGAACGAATACGCACCCTGGTCGTCGGTAGTGGTGACGATCTTCTTATCGCCTTGTATGGCGGTTACGGTGGCGCCGGGGACGGCTAATCCTCCGGATTTGACAACGCCGTCGTGCTCCGCAGCCATCAGGCCGCTCACGGCGATCCAGACGACTATAAGCCGCCCCAGATGTTTGGAAAGGAGATTCGCAGCCATGTGGTTACAATATCAGGGCGATAAAGGGCGAAGGAATGTTACCGCCCGGCCACGGACCCGCTTGGCGGAACACCTCAGAAAAAAGTGGAACTCCGAGGTATGTTAACGTCGATTTACGGACCAACCATGACTTCATCCCGTTTGCCGCTTCTGGCGCTGGCAGTGCTGCTCAGCTACCCGGCCATGGCCCTCGACCGGCCTGGGACTACCTTCAAGATCTTTCAGTTTCCGCCCAACATGATCCCGCGAATCGACGGAAACGCCGACGACTGGGCCATGGTGCCCGAAGATTACGTGATCGGCATCGACCAGCTTGTGGATGACACCGGCAAGTTTAAAGCACCCGATAAGACCAACCTGGACGTGCGCGTCAAGGTCGGGTGGGTCAAGGGTCTGAACCGCCTGTACTTCTTATATGAGGCTTACGACAATTACTGGGACTTCTCGCATCCCGACCTGCACAACGACACCTTCGAATTGGTTGTGGACGGGGACCTTTCCGGCGGGCCGCTGATCCCGCAGTTCCAGCCGACTAAGGAACTCGATCAGTGGGACGCGCACTTTTCCATGCACGGCGTGCAGGCCCAGAACTATCACATCATGACGCCGGCCGTAGGCAAGGACTGGGCGCTGGCGTGGGGCTGCAACTCCTATGTGAAGGAGCTTCCCTATGCCAACGCCGCATACAATTACAACTTCAAGCCGGGTGAAGCGGGGAAGCTCATTCTGGAGTTCTGGATCACGCCGTTCGACTACGCCGGTTGCGAAGGCCCCCAGCGGGCCGTCGAATCCGTGCTCACCGAGAACAAACTCATCGGGTTGAGCTGGGCGGTGATGGATTACGACGATGTCAACAGCAACGCGCATACCTTCTGGAATCTCTCACGCAAGCACACTATGTATGGGAAGGCCGACGAGCTGGTGGCATTCAGGCTGATGCCGCTGGAGCCGCAGTTTCAGAAAGCCATCGACGCGCAATGGTCGTTTAAGGTACTGGACATGAACCGGCGGCTGGTGGCGTTCGAGGACCAGTCGGTGGGCAAGATTACGTCCTGGAAATGGGATTTCGGCGACGGAACATCTTCTGCCGAACAGCACCCGATTCACACATATCAAAAAGCGGGACAGTACATTGTGGTGCTGAACGTGGAGGGGCCTGCGGGCAGTTCGCGGCGGTCGAAAATCTGGGACGTGGTGGTCCGATGAGTCCTCATCCGGAGCGGGCGCTCGTCGGGCTCGTGGCGGGCTCGACCATGGCGGCGCGGGGCTTCCTGGGCGCGGGCATCTTCAGCAGCCCGATAGCGGCCAGCGCGGAACCGAGGGCCAGCGCGGCGCTGCCGTAAAAAGCGTAGTCCCACGTGCCGGTCCTTTCGAAGAGGCCGGCTGCCAGGCCGCCGGCCAGAATGGACGCCACTCCCTTGGTGCTGTAAAGAATGCTGTAGTTGGCGGCGGCATGGCGGGCGCCGAACATGTCCGCCAGCACGGCTGGAAACAGCACGTACAACTCGCCCCACGTAAAGAACACCAGCGCCACCGCCGGCACGAACCAGCGCGCACCCCAGCGTCCCACGGTGGCCACGCCCATCAGAAAAAGGGCCTGCAGCAGGAAGGCGCCAAACATGGTGCGCTCCCGGCCCATGTGGTCCGAGACCCATCCCCAAAAGACGCGGCCCGCTCCGTTGGCCAGAGGATTCAGCGAGAGCGCAATCGCCAGTCCGGTGGCGCCCACGCCGTAGCTGGCGGCTACCGGGGCCACCTGCGCGGTGGCCATCAGGCCGCCAATGCCCATCATCAGCATCATGCAGTACAAGACGTAAAACTGCGGCGTGGCAAGCATCTCCCACCCGGTGAATTCCTCCGAGTGGCGCCGCACCCGGGGCCTGGAGGGCGCCGCCGCCAATACCGCTCCCTTCGGCGGATTCCGCAGGCAGGTGCACGCGATCAGAATCAAGAGCCCTTGCGCCACGCCGGTGTGGAGAAGCGTGGCCCGATAACCCGTGGTACGGATGAGATGGGCGAAGACCGGATTGAAGAGCGCCGCGCCGGAACCGTAACCCGCCACGATCAGCCCCACCGCCAGGCCCCGTTTGTCGGGGAACCATTTCAAGGCGATGGCCAGGGCGCCGCAGTAGGCGAAGGCCACGCCGAAGCCGGCCATGGAATAGAACGCGTAGAAACCGGTGAGACCGCGGGCGAAACCCATGGCGGCCCAGCCGGCGCCGCACAACAGGCCGGCAATGCCGATGAAGACGCGCGGTCCCATGCGGTCGATCAGCCAGCCGGTAAGCGGCATCGCCCAGGTGCCCAACGCGATGAAGAAAGTGAAGCCCCACTGCACTTCGGCGAGCGTCCATCCAGTGGCGGAAACGATCGGTTTGACAAACAGAGTCCAGCTATATTGAAGGTTCCCGATCAGAATCATCACCACCATGGCCGCGCCGAGGCGCACCCAACGGTTCATACTGCCGTACTCCTCGGCTTGCCTGCCGTTTCCAGAAGCTTGGCGCAGGCGTACACCGTGCGCGTATGCGGCATCCCGATACCCAGCCGTTCGCCCAATTCGACGACCGCGCCCACCACGGCTTCCAGTTCCAGTGGACGGCCCGCTTCCATATCCTGCAGCATGGAGGTTTTGTGCTCGCCTACCTTTTCGGCCCCCGTTATCCTCTGCTCGATCGAGATCGGAATCTCCATTCCCAACCGGCTCGCGACCGCCTCGACTTCGGTCATGACACACCGAACAATGTCGCGCACCCCGGCGTCGCGGGCCATGCCGGCCAGGGTGGCGCGCGTCAGAGCGCTGATGGGGTTGAACGCCACATTGCCCAGCAGCTTCACCCAGATTTCTTGACGGATTCGGGTGGTCACGGGACAGCGCAGTCCGGCTTGGATGAGCGCCTCGGCGATGGCCCGGCAGCGCGGCGAACGGCTGCCATCCGGCTCGCCCAGCGAGATGCGTTTGCCTTCGGTGTGGCGGATGACGCCGGGTTCTACGATCTCCGTAGCGAGGTAGACGATGGAGCCGACCACCCGCGCCGGGTCGATGGCGGCGCCGATGATGCCGCCGGGATCGACGCGCTCTAAGCGAAGCCCCGGAAGCAGGCTCTCGCCGACCTGGAAGTACCACCAGGGGATGCCGTTTTGCGTGCTCACCACGGTGGTGCCCTCGCCGATGAGAGGTCGCAAGCGCGGCGCGAGCTGGGTCAGGGCATGTGCTTTGACACCCAGAACGATTACGTCCGCGGGGCCGGCTCTTGTCAAGTCGGCTAGGTCGCCGGTGACTGGTGGGTGCACGTGGAAGTCGCCTTCGGCGCTGATGACGGCGAGGCCGCGCTGCTCGATAGCCCGCAGGTGCGGACCGCGGGCAAAGAGAGTGACATCCTCGCCGGCGCGCGCCAGGCAGGCCCCCATGTAGCCGCCGATGGCCCCCGCACCGGCGATCAGAAACCGCATGGTTATGCCCCCGTCAGCGCCTTGGCAACCGCGCCGCGTTGGATTTTGCCGGTCGAGGTGCGGGGGATGGCGGTGACGATGTAGAGTTTCTTGGGACGCTTGAAATCCGCCAGCCGGTCTTTGCAGTAAGCCAGGATGCCAGCTTCGTCGGCGGGTTCGCCGGCCTTGAGCACCAGGGCCGCGGCGACTTCTTCGCCCCAAGTCGGGTGGGGCACGCCGAAGGCCGCCGCCTCGGCCACTGCCGGATGGTTGAGCAGAACTTCGTCGATCTCGCGCGGACCGATTTTCTCGCCGCCGCGACAGATCAGCTCCTTGATGCGGCCGGTGAGTGTCAGGTAGCCATCGCTGTCGAGGAAGCCCTGATCGCCGGTGCGGAACCAGCCGTCGGTGTAGGACTTCGCATTGGCCTCCGGATTGTTCTCGTAACCGGACACCACGCTAGGGCCTTGGATGACTACTTCGCCGCGCTGGCCGGTTGCCAAATGCGCACCGGCCTCGTCCATGATCCCGATCCGCAGCCCGGTGCCGGGGCCGACCGATCCCGGTTTGCGCTCGCCGGGCGGCACCGGGTTCGACGCCATCTGGTGGGAAGCCTCGGTCATGCCATAGGCTTCGAGCACCGGCACTCCGAAGACGAGCTCCATCCGCTCCATCATTTCCGGGGGCAGGGAGGCGCTGCAGGAGCGGATGAAACGGAGGCCCTCGCCGCCCGCGGGCCGCTCGGCTCCGGCTCGCGTCAGCAACAGGTTGTGGATAGTTGGAACCGCTGAGTACCAGGTCGCGCCGGTGTCGCGCACGGTGCGCCAGAACGAGAGCGGATTGAACTTGCCCGGAACTACCACGGTGCCGCCGGAGAGCAGCGTGGATAGCGTGGAGGCTACCAGCCCGTGCACATGGAATAGCGGCATGGCGCATAGGGAAACGTCGGCCGGCGAAAGCTGGTAATGCGCCACGATGTTATGCGTCGAGGCGGTCATGTTGCGATGCAGGATGGGCACGCGCTTGGGGCGCCCGGTGCTGCCGCTGGTGTGCAGCACAAGGGCTACGTCCTCGCGCGAAGGAGCGGAAGCTGTTTTTCCACTCGGGGCGCCGCCAATGCGAACTGCTCCGGCGGAATCCATCTCCAGGGAAAACACCGGCACGCCGCGAGCCGCCGCCGCTTTGCGTGCGTCCTCGGCGCCGTCGGGCGGGCAAAGCAGGACCTTGGCCCCGGTGTCTTCCAGATAGAAGGCGACCTCATCCTCGCGATAGCCGGGATTGAGCGGCGCGGCCGTTCCCGCCACCGACGCTGCCAAGAAGCCGACGATAGCCGGCAAACCGTTGGGAAGATAGGTCGCAATGCGGTCCCCTCGCGCGATGCCTAGCGCCGCCAGCGCATCCGCCACGGCCGTTACGTGTTCCCGCAAAGAATTGTAGGTCACGCGAATGCCGGCCTCCGGCAGAATGATCGCCGTCGACTCCCCGGGAGCCACCTGGATAAGTTGCAAGAGAGTTTGTGGATCGGACATCATAAACATGATCTCAGAAGCGGGTGGCAAAATGTCGGGTTTGGGGTTATCTGTTTGTCTTCCGGAGCTATACGTTCGGACGGGATCTCCGACCACTGCGGCGAGCGGTTCCGTCTAGTCGCCGAACGCGCCGACTTCTTCGCGATCTTCTGCCGGCTGGGGCGCGGGTTGGATGCCGCCGATCTGCACCAGCTCGGAGCCCGGCTGCTCTTTGAGCACGTGCTCGCGGTAGAGCTTCATCATGCGCTCGTGCTCCTGCCGCTCCTTCAGCTTGGCGTCGCGCGCGCGGGTCTTTTCCTCGCGGGCGTTCTTGGCGATGCCCAGGCGGTCCAGGTCGTGCTGCTCTTCGGTGGTGATAATCTCCTGGCGCAGCACCAGCGAGTGGTCCAGGCTGTTCAGAGGGACGGTCTTGCCGCCGGCGAAGATCTCGTGCCGGCCGTGCTCCTCGTACCACTTGGTGAGGGTAGCCGTCATGTGCATCTTCTCGATGATGTTGCGCCAGCCGACGCCCGTGTTGTAGGCGCAGAAAGAGATTTCGCCCTCCTGCGTGGCGTAAGGGATGATGCACTGCTCGGTGCGGCGGAAATCGTAGTTGAACAGGTCCTGGAACCACATGCCGGCGATGAACAGGAAGTTCCAGCGGTCGCGGCGGCGCTGCTCGATGTCGGCGAACGTGCGGTCTTTGCCCACCTTGCCGTAGCTCTTGCCCGTGGCGCCGAAAGTCTTGTCGAATTTCTTCAGCATGTCGTTGAGCCTGAAGTGAGTGGGCGCCTGGAAGGGATCGTAATTGCGCGTCACGGCCAGCGCCATGCCCACCACCGAAAGCCATTTGCCGCGCGCGGCGTCGTTGATGCGGGCCACGTCGCGCGCCAGGCGGTCGGCGTTCAGGAACGCCGTCACGGGCGCGGACTCCTTGGTTTTCTTGTCCACCATCACGGCCATGCCGACGCCGCAGTTGGGGTGGCAGCCGCAGCTCAACTGGCCCCAGTCGGCCTGCGGGCCGTGCACCAGGTCGCTCCAGTCGGAGAAAGTGGACATGAAGGAAATCGGGAACCAGTCGCGGGCAGGCTCGCCCAGGCCGGTCTGGTTCTTCACGTCGTGCGCCAGGTGCGAGAGCGTGTAGCGCTGGGCGGCGCGGCGCTCGTCGGTGATGGCTTCGTCGCGGCCGGTGAAGGAGACCGGCTGAAAAGAAAGGAAGGGAATCTTCTTGGGATTGTCAAGCGCAAACTGGACGATGCGGCCGACTTGCTCGTTGTTGATGCCGTTGACGATGGTGATGACCGGGATGATATCGACGCCGTTGGCGTACAGGTTTTCGATGGCCCGCAGCTTCACGTCGAACAGGTTGCCGACCTTGCGGTGCTGGTTGGCGGCATTGCCGATGCCGTCGAACTGGAGGTAGGCGTAGCGCAGGCCGGCCTCCGCGGCCTGGCGGCAGAACTCGGGGCTCTTGGCGAACTCGATGCCGTTGGTGGCCGCCTGCACGGAGGTGTAGCCCACTTCGCGCGCATAGCGCACGGCGTCCACGAAGTAGGGCGAGAGGGTCGGCTCGCCGCCCGAAAACTGCACCGACATCTGGCGCTTGGGCTTGATGGTGATGGCGTTGTCGAGCAGCGTGCGGATATCGTCCCAGCTCAGTTCGTGCACGAAGCCCACCTGGTTGGCGTCCATGAAGCAGGGATCGCACATCATGTTGCAGCGGTTGGTGAGGTCGATAGTGAGCACAGATCCGCGGCCGTGGGTGATGGTGCTCGAGCCGTGCTTGTGGAGCGTGGAATCGTTGTGCGCGCGGATGTCGCGGCCGGGGAAGACCTGCTCGATGTGCCGGTAGAACGCCGTGTCGATGGCCATCACGTCTTCGAAACGGCCGTGGATGGGACACTCCTTGACCATCATGACTTTGCCATCGCGCTCGACGATCTGCGCCTTGATCTCGCCCGGCTTATCCGTGTAGAGAACTTCGAGGGGAGTCTTGCCGTCGAGGATCCGGCGGCGGATTTCGGGGACGCATCGCGGGCAGAGGGAATCGGTCTCGCGCGGCCAGCCCAGAGGCGGTTTGACCTTTTGCCACGATTTCAGAAGGGGCTTATCCGACCACCTCGGCACGAACCCCGGATTCCGATGAATCTGGTTGAGTCTGTCGAAGACAAACCAAGCCGCGCCGGCGGCGTATGTCAGGGCTTTTTCAGCATACTTAATAGGTTTGTGCATCCCGTTTGATCTCCTTTGAGTGACTCGACTGCGCTTGAAAAGAGTATAGGCAAGGAACGGGGCGAAATGGTACTGCTTGCCATTAAAACGTTGGATTTATTGGTTGTACGGCGAGTGAGCCGGTTGAATGGAGGCCCGCTCAGGAAGCCTTTTTGACCACCAGTTCAGTGCTCCAACTGCCGTCATCCAGGCCCATGGTGAAGTGAATCTCGCTCTCCAGGACTTGGCCCTTGAACACCAGCTTGATGGGCTGGCCCTGGTATTCCGCCATGGCCCAGAAAGACACGGTATCGCCCTCAACCTTGCCCTCTTTGATTTCGCTGGGCTCGACCATCACGCCGCTGATGGCGCCGGTCAGGGTGTCGCCGCTGGCTTTGAGGTCGAAGGTCAGGTCGTGGGTGCCGTCTGGCGCGTCGAGCTTTCCTTCCCACTTGCCGGTGGCATCGGCGGAGTACAGCAGGGCAGCCAGCACCAGCAACAATCCGGTGAGAATCGGTAGGCGCTTCATGAAGTGCATTGTACCATCGCGGGCCGCGCTATGATGAGTAAATGTCGAGCGCTTCTCCCCCCGCCGTGGATCAATCCGCCCAGCAGACCATGGACCTGGAGCGGGAATATGTGTTGCAGAACTACGCCCGTTATCCGCTGGTCCTCGCCCGCGGAAAGGGCTGCTATGTTTACGATCTGGAAGGCCGCCGCTATCTGGATTTCATCGCCGGCATTGGCGTGAATGCGCTGGGACACGCGCATGCGCGGATTCTCGAGGTGATTCGCGCGCAGGCCGGGCTGCTGATCCACTGTTCGAACCTTTATTACCACCAGTACCAGGGACCGCTGGCCAAACGCCTGGCGGAAATGAGCGGCCTCCAGCGCACCTTCTTCGCCAATACGGGCACGGAGGCGATGGAGGGCGCGCTCAAGATGGTGCACGCCCACGGCCGCGCCATCCACCCCGAAAAGTACGAGATTATCTCGCTGGAGAACGCCTTCCACGGACGCACGCTAGGGGCGCTTTCGATCACCGGGCAAGCCAAGTACCGGGAGGAATTCGAACCGCTGATCCCCGGCGTGAAATTCGTTGCGGTGAACGATATCGCGGCTCTGGAGGCGGCCTTCAGCGAGCGCACCGCGGGCATTGTGCTGGAGATGATCCAGGGCGAGGGCGGAATTTATCCGCTGACCCACGAATTCGTGGCCAAGGCGCGCGAGTTGGCGGACCGTCACAACGCCCTGTTAGTGGCGGATGAGATCCAGTGCGGCGTGGGCCGGCCGGGAACCTACTTTGCCTATCAGCGCTTGCAGCCGGTGATTCTGCCGGACGTGATGGCGGTGGCCAAGCCGCTGGCCTGCGGACTCCCCATGGGGGTGATCGTGGCCAATGAGAGAGCCGCGGCCGCCATCAAGCCGGGCATGCACGGCAGCACCTTTGGCGGCGGCGCTCTGGTTTGCCGCGTGGCGCTCGAGTTCCTCGACATTCTAGACGAGCTGTTGCCCTCCATTCAGAGAGTGGGCGGGTATTTCCACGTGGTGCTGAACGAGCTGGCACGGAAGCACGGCTTCGTAAAGGAAGTGCGCGGGTTCGGCCTGATGCTGGGGATGGAGCTGGCCATTCCCGGCAAGCAGATCGTGCTGGACGCGATGGCCGAGGGACTGCTCATCAACTGCACCCACGAAACCGTGCTGCGCTTCCTGCCGCCCTACATCGTGACGGAGAAGGAAGTCGACCAGGCGGTGAAGACGCTGGGGAAGCTTTTCGCCAAAGTGAAGTAAGGGCCGGGCGTGCCTGCCCATTGCATTACCGTGGTAATCTGAGAGCATGGCACTCGCTCATTCCAAGGTCACGGCGCAGGGACAGATCTCGGTTCCCGCCGGAGTTCGTCGAAAGCTCGGCATCGGCCCAGGGTCGATCCTGGAATGGGACGAAGACGGTGAAAAGGTCGTAGTGCGGCGCTCGGCCCGGTTCACGTCCCAGGACATTCATCGGGCGTTGTTTCCTGAGCGGGCCCCGAAATCGCGGACCGTCGATGACATGAAAGAGGGCATCCGGCGGCGCGTCCGGGAGCGTCATGCGCGCCGTTGACACCAATGTTCTCGTTCGGCTCATCACGCGTGACGATGCCCGGCAAGCCGCATCTGCCGACGCCTTCGTCGAAAAGGGGGCTTGGGTATCGGTTCTCGCGCTGGCCGAAGCCACCTGGGTTCTTGCCACCGTATACGAACAGAAAGCCGCCGGCCTGGTCACTGCCGTCGAAATGCTGCTGAATCACAAGGACCTGACACTGCAGGATTCGGACGTCGTCGCAGCGGCGCTCGATCTCTTCCGCTCCCGGCCGGCCCTCGGTTTCTCCGACTGCCTGATGCTGCAACTTGCCCGGAAGGCCGGCCATCTTCCACTTGGCACCTTTGACCGCGGCCTCGGCAAGATCGAGGGAACTCAGAAACTATAGGCGCGCCTGCCCTACCGGCCCCACTCCACGTGCAGGCGCAGCGCCCCGATCCATACCGGACCGCGGTCGCGGTTGAAGGCCGGGTCGTTCACGTGCTGTAGGTCGATGGTGGCGAAGACACCGGGCATCACACGGGCGTTGTAATAGCTTTCGGAGACGTACTCGGGTCCGTAGCGGAGCGCCCCGTCGCCGATCAGGAAATCCAGGCCTCCGAGCGCCAGGTATTGGGCGTGGACTGCGGAAAGTCCGCTCACTGTCAGCTCGCTGGCCACGGTATCGTGCGGCCGTTTCCATCGCGCGCCGCCTACCGACACGCCCGCGGTAGCCAGCCGGTCGATGGCGGTAAAGACGAAGCTCTCGGTCTTCCCGTCGTTCCACCCCAGCCGTCCGAATACGCCGATGTCCTTCGCCAGCTCCTGCTCCACGTTCACCCCGAAGCCGTATTTCAGCGTGCCGGGGCGCCGCGTGGCGGTCACGTCCGGCTTCGTGCCAGTCTCCTCGGCCAGATCGATGGCCTCCGCATAGGTCCCCATCCGGGCGTGGTTCTGGTAGCTCAGAACACGGACCGTGCCGTCATGGCCGCGGGGCTTCACGCGCACCTCGCCCTCGAGATTATCGCCACGGTCGCGCAGCACGCGGCGGTCGAAGCGCATACCGTTGGCGACGCGCGGCATGGCCGCGCTGGCGTACCGCAGCGACCAACGCCGCGTGTGGAACTCGTGTACCCAGCCCCAGGTGTAGCCGTGGGTATCGGCCGCGTAGTCCCACGCGCCGTTGTACATGATGGCCCAGCCCATGAACTGCGTCCGCGGATCGTGCGTGTACCTGTTGTTGTCGAAGAAGTCGGTCAGGCTAAACCGGCCCATGGTCACCGAATAGCGGGTCATGGGCCGGCTGCCGGCGAGCTGATTTTCGTCGCTTGTGAAAGATTCGCGCGCGTCGCCGAATCCGAAATCCTGGGTCACGTACAGCCGCGCCAGGTACGGTTTGGGTGTCGCGACAGTCACGCGCGGCATCTCGCCATTGGGGAAGTCGGCGATTCCGTTGGTGCCGCTAAAACCCCGGCCGCCGGCCAACTCGGGGTCGAAATAGAATTGCGTGTCGCGCGCCAACTGCCATCCGAAGTAGAGCGTAGAGGTGAGCGAGGCTTCGGCTTCGGGATGGCCTTGCAAGCTGAAAACGTCCGCGTACGGAGAGTTGAAGCTGCCGTGATACTGGCCGATGGAGGTAGCCTGAAAATTCAGGTTCCATTTTTCGGACTGCACGGGGTCCTGCGCGGACAGTCGCAGAACTGTAACAAAAACCAGGATGATGGAAGTCCGCATGAACTTTCCATGTTGACAGATTTTTCCCGGAGCCCGCTCAGGCGTGTACGCTATTCGCCTCTTCCGCCGCCGGCAGACGGTCGGTCGGGCGCGCCCACCACACGTAGAACGTCGGCAGCAGGAACGTGCTCATCATCAAATCCACTATCAAACCGCCCACGATGACAATGGCAAACGGCCGCTGTGAGTCCGAGCCAATCGCATGTGACATCGCCGCTGGTAACAGGCCCAGCGTGGCGACCAACATAGTCATCATGATCGGCCGCAGCCTTCTTACCGCCCCTTGAATAGCTGCTTCCTCGATGGAAAACCCGCGCCCGCGCAATTGGTTGATGTACTCCACCATGATTACGCCGACCTGAACCGAAACCCCGAGTAAGGCCAAAAAGCCGACGCCCGACGATACACTGAAGTGCGTCCCCGTGACGTAAAGCGCCAGCAGGCCTCCAAGGGGCGCGACGCCGAGGTTGACCAGGTTCAGGCACGCCCACTTGGCGGAACCGAAGGCGCCATAGATGATCATGAAAATGAAGAAAACGGTCAAGGGGACGATAATCAACAGCCGCGCCTGGGATCTTTTCTGGCTCTCGTATTCGCCCTCCCAGTTAATGTGATAGCCGCGCGGAAGCTGAACCTGCTTGTTTACCTTCTCGATCGCCTCTTCGACGGCGCCGCCTAAGTCGCGATTGCGGACGCTGTACTTTACCGGGACATACCGCTCGTTCGATTCCCGGTAGATTTCAGAGCCTTCGTCCCGCTCTTCGAGTTTGCACAGTTGACCGAGCGATACCCGCTCGCCGGTTGGCGCCAGCAGGCGAATATTTTCGATGGCCTCTTTGGTGTTGCGGAACTGGGGGAGATAGCGCATCACCAGGTCGTAGCGCGCTTCGCCTTGCAATACCTGAGTAAGAGCACTCCCTCCCACGGCGGTATTGATGGCGTCCTGAACGTCCGCGACGTTGATCTGATAGCGCGCGGCTTGCTCACGATCTACTATGAAGTTGTCGTTAGGCTGGCCGGTAACTTCAAAAACTCCCAAGTCCTCGATTCCCCTGACCTGACGCATGACACTGGCGACCTCTCTGGCTTTGTCCTCGAGAACGCGCAAGTCCTCGCCATAGACCTTGGTGGCAAGCTGCCCTTTGACCCCGCTGATGGCTTCTTCAATGTCGTCGGCGATCGGCTGGGAAAAGCCCCACACCGCTCCCGGCAGCTTCTGCAACTCGCGGTTCATGGCCGCGATGAGCTCTTCTTTGTTCTGGTGAAATCCCGGGCGCCATTGCTCCCTGGGCTTCAGATCGACGAAGTACTCCGTATTGAAGAAGCTGGTGGTGTCCTCTCCGTCGTCCGGACGCCCCGTTTGGCTGGAGCATTGGGTCGCTTCGGGAAATGAACACAGAATGATTCGAGCCTGGTTCGAAAGCCGGATGGCTTCCGTGGGTCCGGTGCTGGGAGCCAGCGTGCCGCGCACCCACAGCGCGCCTTCATCCAGATGCGGCAGAAATTCCGATCCGATCCTTTCGCCCTGTAGCAGCCAGAGGCTCAAACCCACCGCGGCCAGGCAGACCGCAACCATCGCCCAATGGTGACGAACGGTCCAGGTGACGGCATGTTGGTATAGGCTGGTAATCCGGACCAGCACGGGATTCCGCCATTCGCGCGTCCCTTTGCGGAAGAGCATACTTGCCAGTACCGGAGCGATGGTCATCGAGAATATCACCGCGCCCAGGAGCGCGAATGCCACCGTCCAGGCCATCGGCCTGAAGAGCCTGCCTTCCACCCGCTGTAGGGTGAAGATAGGCAGGTACGCGGTGATGATAATCGTAATCGCGTAGAATACCGGCCTCTGCACTTCGTGAGCGGCGGCCCGGATCCGTTCCGGGACGGTTCTCGATGGCCCTTCGCGCTGACCCAGGTGCCGCACGATGTTCTCCACCATAACCACCGTTCCATCCACCACCATCCCGAAATCCAAAGCTCCCAGCGATAACAGGTTGGCTGGAACGTGGTTCAGTCGCAGGCAAATGGAGGCGAACAACAGTGAGAATGGGATGGTGATGGCAACGATGAGGGCGGCGCGCACATTTCCCACAAACAGGATCAGAACAATCGTGACCAGGATGACGCCCTCCGCCAGGTTGTGCAGCACTGTGGCCGTTGTGTAGCGCACCAGGTCGCTGCGATCGCGGAGCGGGTCGATCTTCACGCCGGCAGGCAGGATCTGATCGTTCAGCTCGGCGACTTTTTTGTGAACGCCCTGCAACGCCGCGTCCGCCTCGGCATCCTTTCGCAGGGCCAGCGTACCCGAAACCACGTCGTCGTCATTGATGAGCCGTCCGTCCGCGAGCCGGGTCGACCGGCCAACCTGGCCCAGGCGTATCTTCGGGCCTTGCGAAACCTGGGCGATATCTCGAATATGCAGCGGCGTGCCGTTCTTCGCCAGAATCACCGTGTTCTCGATATCGTGAACATCCCGCACCAGGCCGACTTCCCGAACATTGACCTGCTGCTGGCCGGCTTCGATGAAGCTTCCACCGGCATTGGCGTTGTTGTTGGTGAGCTGTTGCTCCACCTGGCCGATGCTCAGTCCGTAAGCGATCAGCTTGTCGGGGTCGATGCGAACCTGGTATTCGCGAGTGGGTCCGCCGAAACTCTGGACATCCACGATGTTGGGAACGGCCTTGAAATTCTTCTCCACCACCCAGTCTTCGACAGACTTCAACTCCATGACATCGTAAGCTGGATTGGTGCTGTGCAGCGTAAAGACATAGATTAGGCCGGCGGGACTCCAGTCCGTACCCAGTTGCGGCGTCACACCGGGCGGAAGAGTCACTTGCGAAAGCCGCTCGAGGGTCCGCTCGCGGTTCTTGAAATTCTCTTCCGCGTCGTCGAAAATCAGCCTCAGGTCGGAGAGACCGAACAGCGAGAACGAGCGCAAATGGGTTACGTATGGGATGCCGTTCATCGCGATCTCGAGCGGAATCGTGATTTGCTGCTCGATTTGTTCGGCGGAGATTCCCGGCCATTGGGTGATGATCTCAACGTAATTGTCGGCCACGTCGGGATAGGCTTCAATGGGAAGGGCGTGAAACGCTACGATCCCCGCGCCGACCAGGAGGAGCGCGAAAGCCAGCACGAAGGGGCGTTTGTTCAGGGCAAAGTCGACTACCCGGCGAATCATCTATTTACTGCTCCACCGTGTTCTGGAAGACCAGCGCGCCTGCCACCACCTGGTCGCCGGGCTTGAGGCCCGAGACCACCTCCTGCAGGTTGCCGGGGAGCATGTTCCCACCCACCACTTCCTGGCGCCGGTAGCGGCCATTTCCTAACGGTGTGTAGACCCACTCACGGTCGTGGAGGTGCAGAATCGCGGTGGCCGGCACGGTGGCGCGGCGTTCCCTGGTTTCGCCGTGGAACGTCGCAGTGACGAACATCCCTACCCGCATGAGCCCTGGATTTTCCACCTCCAGGCGGACCTTGGTGGTGCGAATGTTGGGGTCTACGATCGGCAGGATGTTGTTGATTCGCCCTTTGAGGACGCGGTCCGGATAGGCCACCAGATGTATGTCCGCATACTCGCCGATGTGAACTTGCGCCATGTTGTTCTCCCACACATCGCAGATAATCCAGACTCGCGACATGTCGGAAATCGTAAACGGGTTCGGCGGCGTCAGCGCCTGGACGCCCGATTGATCGGTGATTTGCTGGTCCGTGATGGTTCCCGATACCGGAGCGAAAACTTCCACGATGCCGGTGGGATGATCCGGGTCGGCGCCCAGCACTTGAAGACGTTCCCGCGCCGTATCGAGAACCACCTGGGCGTCATCCGCGGCATTCTGGGCAATCTCCTGAACGCTCTTGGGAATCGCGCCATGCTCCACCAGGAGGTTGGCGCGATCAAGCTGGATCTTCGCCAATTGCGCGTTCTTGACGGCCTGGCGGTAATCGGAGAACGCGCCCGAGATGTCCGTGCTGCGCACTTTGAACAGAAGCTGGCCCTTTTTCACCTCATCGCCCAGCCGGGCGTCGATTTCCACGATTCGCCCGCTGGCGAGCGACGGCACCGGCACCTGCCGCGACACGTCGGGATTCACCACTCCGGTTACATTCAGCTCCGGCGCGGCAACGTGTTCACCCGCCGTCGCCAGGGGAAACTGCTCCGGGTGATCCACCTTGAAGTTGGTGGAATCCATGTCGGGCTGGATGGTTGTGGGGGCTGGACCAATGCCGGCGTCCGCGCTTCGCTGGGCTGTCACCGTTCTTTCGCATCCGGTGAGGATGAGGGCCAAACCTAGACACACAATCGCTTGGAAAACAAGCAGATGCTTCATTGAACAACGATCCTCATCCCGAGCGGCCTAGGGGGCGTGTTCAGGTTTCTGGAGTCTCAACTCATTAAAGATTAGCAGAAGGCAGAATAGGTTACACGGGCCTGAAAATCGCTGAGACGGAAAACCACCGGCGCCACTTGGCTATCATGAAGTGATATGAAGCTGCCGTGGTGCGCCGCGCTGGCCGCCGCTTCGCTCTCCGCACAGACCTTCGCCGGCGCGCCGGCACTGGATGCGGCCATCGACCAAGCCATCCAACAGGATCGGCTCCCCGGCGCCGTTCTGCTCGTCGGGCACAACGGCCAGATCGTCTACCGCAAGGCCTACGGGAAGCGTGCGCTGGTTCCGCAGCCGGAGACCATGACCCTCGATACCATCTTCGACTGCGCCTCCCTCACCAAAGTCATTGCCACCACGTCGTCTCTGATGAAGCTTTTCGAGCAGGGCAAGTTCCGGCTGAACGACAAGGTCACCGACTACATCCCCGAGTTTCAGGGTGGCAAGAGCGACATCACGCTGCGCAACCTGTTCACGCATTTTTCGGGCCTCCAGCCCGACGTGCCGCTCAAACCGGCATGGACGGGCTACGAAACCGGCATCCGTCTGGCCTGCGCCACCAAGCCCGCCGGTCCGCCGGGCGTGCGCTTCGTCTATAGCGACATCAATTTCATCCTGCTGGGCGAAATCGTTCACCGGCTGAGCGGCCAGATGCTTTCCGATTACGCGCGGCAGAACATATTCCTGCCGCTGGGAATGAAGGAAACCATGTTCCAGCCGCCGGCGTCGCTGGCGCCGCGCATTGCGCCCACCGAGCGCCTCGAAAAGGCCGGGCCGCCTTTGCGCGGCGTGGTCCACGACCCCTCCGCGCGGGCGATGGGTGGCGTGGCGGGACACGCCGGCGTGTTCTCCACCGCCGCCGACCTGGCGCGCTTCGCCCAGATGATGCTCAACGGCGGCTCGCTCGATGGCGTCCGTCTTTTCAGCCCGCTCACGGTCGAGAAGTTCACCGAGCCGCAAAGCCCGCCCGACCAGCCCATCCTGCGCGGGTTGGGCTGGGACATCGACTCGCCCTACTCTGGCAACCGCGGCGAGCTGTTTCCCATAGGCTCGTTCGGCCACACCGGTTTCACCGGCACTTCCATCTGGATCGACCCTTCCACTAAGAGCTACGTCATCCTGCTGGCCAACAGCGTGCATCCCGACGCGCGGCCGGCGCTCACGCCGCTGCGCGGGAAGGTCGCCACTATCGTAGCCGCGGCGCTGGGCATCGGCGCGCAGGGCGTCACGCTGACCGGTTACAACGAGACGCTGGCCGGGGCGGGCGCGCGCCGCCAGATCGGCCGCACTGGCGCAACGCTCACGGGTCTGGATGTGCTGGTGGCGCGGAAATTTCAGCCGCTCCAGGGAAAACGTATCGGCCTCATCACCAACCAGAGCGGCGTGGACCGCCTGGGCCGCCGCAATATCGACCTGATGCGCGCGGCGGGCGTGGAAGTGGTTGCACTGTTCTCGCCCGAGCACGGGCTCGAGGGCAGGGAAGACCGGCCCGGCCTTCCCGACTTTACCGATCCAGCGTCCGGCATCAAAGTCTTCAGCCTGTATGGCAAGACGCTGCGGCCAACGCCGGAGATGCTGCGCGGCATCGACGCGTTAGTCTTCGATATTCAGGACATTGGCGCGCGCTTCTTCACGTACGAGACCACCATGGCCTACGCCATGGAAGCGGCGGCCAAGGCCGGTATTCCCTACTACGTGCTCGACCGGCCCAACCCCATCACCGGGACGCACGTGGAAGGCCCGCTGCTGGACGCCGCCAACCAGTCGTTCGTCGGCTATTTTCCCGGCCTTCCGGTGCGCCACGGTATGACCATGGGCGAACTCGCGCGCCTCTTCAACGGGGAGAACAAGATCGGCGCGGCGCTCACCGTGATCGAGATCGAGGATTGGAATCGCGGCGACTGGTTCGACTCGACGGGCCTCGCGTGGCTCGACCCCTCGCCCAACCTGCGCAGCCTGAACGCCGCCACGCTGTACCCCGGCTTGTGCCTTCTGGAATCTTCTAAGGGGTACTCGGTGGGGCGCGGAACGGATTCCCCGTTTGAACAGATTGGGGCGGATTTCATCGGCGGACGCGAACTGGCGGCGTATCTGAATCGCCGCGAAATCCCCGGCGTGCGCGTGTATCCGGCGCGCGTGGGCACGGTCGAGGGTGTGCGCTTCGTCATCGTCGACCGCGAGCTGCTGGACTCGACGCGCCTGGGCCTGGAAGTGGCGGCGGCCATCCAGAAGATCTATCCGGGGAAGATCGACTTCTCGGTGAACAAGCTGCTGATCGGCAGCGCCGAGGCGATCCGCCGGCTCCAGGCGGGCGACGACCCGCGCAGTATCCAGCAGGGCTTTCAGGATGCCGTGGCGGCGTTCGTCAAGATGCGGGAGCCGTACCTGCTATACCGCTGAGATCATCCTCCCGGAGAATCGTGCTGGCCGGTGCCGGCCAGGTCCTCGATTTTCGTGCCGATACGGTCGATGCGCTGCGGGATGGTGCCCCGCGCATCCATCTGATCTTCGGTGGCCCCGACGCCGGAAAGTTTCCGCTCGTGGCTCTTCGGTGCTTCGCCGGCCTGCGGTGTTTCTGGCATGGCTGCCTCCCAAGGGCTAGCCGATTATGAGAACAGGCGGCCGCGGAAGTCAAGGTGGGCATGCTTTAGCTTGCCCTGCTAAACTCTCTTGGCCACTACCAACGTGATGTCGTCCCCTTGGGGGGCGCCGGCGGCGAATTCGGCCAGCGCGTTTGTGACCGCGGCCACAATGTCGGCGGCGGGTTGGTGGCGATGCCGCTTCAGCACCTCGATAAAGCGGTCTTCGCCAAACTCATCGAAGTTGGCGTTGTTGGCGTCGGTCACGCCGTCGCTGTAGAGCACCAGCAGGTCGCCCCGGTCGAGATGCGCGCACTGTTCGGTGTACGGCGCAGCCGGCAGGATGCCGAGGACCGGGCCGCCGCCTTCCAGCATCTGCAATTCACCCGCAGCGCGGACCACGATCGGCGGATTGTGCCCCGCATTGGCGAATGCCAGCTCGCCGGTTTCCGTGTCCAGCACCGAGAAGAAGAACGTGATGAACCGGTTGGCGGGGCACTTGGCGCAGGTGGCCTTGTTCAGCCGGGTCATGAGAGACGCCAGATCGCCCGGATCTTCGGCCAGCACCTGCACCCGCGCGTGCAGGGCCATCATCATGAGGGAGGCCGGCATGCCCTTGCCGGAGACGTCGCCCAGCGCCAGGCCCACGCGGCTGCCGGCGTACGGAAAGAAATCGTAGTAGTCTCCGCCCACCGTGCGGCACGCCGCGTTGAACCCCGCCAGGTCGGCGCCGGGCACCCGCGGCGCCTCGTCGGGCAGCACGTGGCGCTGGATCTCGCCGGCCTGCGTGAGGTCGCGCTGCATAATGCGCTCGGCCTCCTCGACCTCGGCCAGCCGCGCGTTTTCGATGCGGATGGCGGCTACGTTGGCCATCACCGTGAGCAGGCTCAGATCGTCCGTGGTGAATTCGCGGAGGACGAAAGGCGAGTCCAGGTAGATCAGGCCGATGATGCGCTGCTTGGTCTGGAGCGGCACCGCCATCATGGTATGGACCTTGTGCTCCACGATGCTCATGCGGCCCTTAAAGGCGTCGTCAAGTTGCGCATCGCGCACCAGGATGGAGGACTTTTCGTTGAGCACGCGATCCCGAACGGCCGTGCTGATGCGAAAACCTTCCCCCTTGTGCGCGCGGGGAACGAGCGTGCCGCCTTCCAAAATGAGAAGCACGCCACGCTGCGCGTTGACCGCCTGGATGGCCAGGTCGAGGATGACAGGGAAGAGATCGGCCAGCGGCCGGTTCTCGGCCAACTCCTGGCCGGCGCGAATGAGCGCCTGCATGGGCGCGGAGGCTTTGGGTCCGCCGCGTTCGACGGCCATGGTCTGGTTGGAGAGCGCGCCTTCTAGGCTGGTGAACACGGTGGAAGTGGTGGGGGAAGCGCTCTCGCCGCCCTCGAACACCACCACGTTGGAAGCGGCGGCGTCGGGCGAATAGACGATGGCGATATGGCCGGCGGTGACGCGGTCGCCGGGCTTGAGGACGAGCCGGGCCTTGAGTGGAATGTTGTTGACGAAGGTGCCGTTCTTGCTGCCAAGGTCCTGCACCGTCCACTCGTCGCCCTCGGCCTCGAAAGCGAAGTGCTGGCGAGAGAGGCCGGCATCTTCCGGAAAGCACAGGTCGGCGGCGCTCGAGCGGCCAATGGAAAGCCGCCCGCCGGTGAGCGGGACGGTCTTCATCGAGCCGTCGGGGCACTGGATCAGGAGTTCGCGAGGCATGGCGATGGATTAATTGTAAAACGTTCGGGGGGCGGCTTTGTGCTAGCCGGCGCTGCCCGGTGCTACTATAACTAACACCGAAAGGAACGTCCGGACATGTTTTGGATAGTATTGATGTTGGCCCAGGCCACCGTTACGCCACAGATCGATCGGGGCGAAGCTCTCTTCTTTGGAACCGAAAACGGTTGTTCGAACTGCCACTCGTTGAAGGGGCGCGGTACGGCGGTCGGGCCGGACCTGAGAGGCATCGGGCGCCTCACGCCGGCGGCGATTGTGATGGCGGTTCATTCCACCGCTGCGCAGTACGTGCAGGACGTCAGGCTGAAGTCCAAGGAGACGTTTCCGGCGATGCCGGGCGCAAAGGACGATAAGACCATCCAGCTCTTCGACCTTTCCAAGACGCCGCCGGAACTGCGCAAAGTTGATCTGACTGAGATCGATTCGATGACCAGTACAGCTCGGTGGAAGCACCCGCCGGCGGTCAACAAGCCCACCGCGGCGCAAATGGCCGACATCGTCGCCTATATCCGCTACGTAGCCACCGGCGCCCGCCAGGCCGTGGATCCTTCGGACGTCCAGTAGAGGTCTCTGTGCTTTCTACGGCCGAACGTCTGAAGAAGGTGTCTCCCGCCGTCTTTGCCCTCGGAATAGTGCTGTTCCTCATGCCCTTTGTCAACATATCCTGCCAAGGTCACAAGCTCGTGAGCTTGACAGGTATTCAGTTGTCGTTTGGCGGGGAGATCAGATCGCCGGGCATGTTTGGCCAGACCGGGGAGGTGAGAAGGATTGAACCTGAGTTCTGGGCGACCATTGCGCTTGCTTCCCTCGTAACCGGATTGGTGTTGATTCTCCTCAAGCCACTGAGAACCACTCTGCCGCCCGCAATAGCCGCTGGCATCTGCGCGTTTTCGCTTCTCGCATTGAAAGCCAGGGCCGACAATGAGGTGGCTGCACAAGGGCTTGGTCTGGAACCCAGCTACGAACCGGCCTTCTGGCTTGTCCTGTTATTGTCCGTCGCGCTCGCCGCCCTGCTCGGAATTGCCTACCTTGAACAGCGGCAACAGGTGACCGCACCATCCCCGCCGCGCCTGTAACGGAGTCCCGGCACCGCCGCAGGCCAAGCGGTCGCGCTCAAACCGGCTCGCCGCGGAATGCGCGGCGCAGCTTCTCCCAGGTGACTTCGAGGTCCTCGGGGACCACGCGAGTCTCCCCCACCGTGGTGATAAAGCTGGCGTCGCCGGTCCAGCGGGGCAGCACATGCAGATGCACATGTTCCGCGATGCCGGCGCCGGCGCTGCGGCCGAGGTTCATCCCCAGATTCAAGCCGTCCGGATGGTAGACCGTCCGCAGATGCTTCACGCTGTCGCGCGCCAGGCGGATCAACTCCACCAGGGTTTCGTCGGGAAGCTCCTCCAGCGCGGCGGCGTGCTCGTACGGCACGATCATAAGATGCCCGCTGGTGTAAGGGAACCGGTTGAGAATGACGAAACTGCGCGCGGCGCGGTGCACCACCAGGGGCTCGCGGTCGTCGGACGCCTGGGCAGCGGCGCAGAAGATGCATTCGCCCCGATCCCCTGTCGTGGTGACGTATTGATACCGCCAGGGGGTCCAGAGATAGTCCATGCTATTCCGGGACCAGGCCTATTGTGGGTTCGGAACCTGCTCGGGCGCGGGGGAAGGCGCGGCCGGGGCGCCGGGCGCGGCCGAGTTGTTCACCACGTCCTTCAGTTCCTTGCTGGGCTTGAAATAAGGGATCTTTTTCGCGGGCACTTCGACCCGCGCACCGGTTTTCGGGTTGCGGCCGATCCGGGGTTGCCTCTGGCGAGTGCGGAAACTGCCGAATCCGCGGATCTCGATCTTATCGCCGGAGCGCAGGGAACGAACGATACTGTCGAAAATGGCCTCCACAATGACCTCGGATTCCTTCCGGGTCATCTCCACCACCCGGGAGACTTCTTCAATCAGATCGGCCTTCGTCATCGCACTCTCCTTGGTGTCAATCCGTTACGAAACCGCAGTATCGCTTGAATAAAGGAAATTTGCAAGCTACCCTTGGTTGCGGTCTTTCAGGCTCATAACCTCTTCGATAGTTGTGGTGGCGGCGGCGGCCTGGCGCTGGTAGTCTTCCAGACGGTTTTTCTCCTCGTCTTCCGTCACGGCGCGGAGACTCAGCCCGATTTTTTTCTCCGCTTCACTCATCTTGACGATCTTGAAATCGAACTCCTGGCCTGTCGCCAGCGGCGATTCCTCCGACCCGCGCCGGCCCGAATAGCCCGGCACCTCCGAGAAATGGCACAAGCCTTCCACGCCCTCGGCCAATTCCACGAAACCGCCGAAACTGGCCAGCCGGCACACGCGGCCATGCACCGTATCGCCCACCTGGTGATTCTGGAAATAACTTTCCCAGGCGTCCGGCTGGAGCTGCTTGATGCCCAGAGAAAGCCGGTGCGCCGATGAATCGATATTGAGAATCACGGCCTGGACCATCTGGCCCTTCTTCAAAACCTCGGAGGGGTGCTTGACGCGCTTGGTCCAGGACAGATCGGAGACATGCACCAGTCCGTCGATGCCTTCTTCGATTTCGATGAAGGCTCCAAAGTCGGTCATGTTGCGTACCCGGCCCTCCACCACCGAGCCGACGCTGTACCGCGTGTCGATGGTGGTCCAGGGGTTGGGTTCGAGCTGCTTCAGGCCGAGCGAGATGCGCCGGTCCTTGGAGTGCACCTCGAGGACCACGGCCTCCACCTGGTCGCCGGGCTTGACCACTTTCGACGGATGCTTCATGCGGCGCGACCACGTCATCTCGCTGATGTGGATGAGACCCTCGATGCCCGGCTCCAGCTCGACGAAAGCCCCGTAATCGGTAACGTTGACCACGCGGCCGATCACCCGGCTGCGGACCGGGTAGCGCGCGGCGACGGCGCTCCACGGGTCGGGCTCGAGCTGTTTGATGCCCAGCGAGACGCGCTCTTTGGCGCGGTCGAACTTGAGGATCTTGACGGTGATTTCCTGGTCCACGTGCAGCAACTCGGAAGGGTGCGTGACGCGGCCGTAGGACATGTCCGTGACGTGCAGCAGGCCGTCAATGCCGCCCAGGTCGATGAAGGCCCCATACTCGGTGAGGTTCTTAACCACACCGGTGACTACGGCGCCTTCGGCAAGGTGGTCGAGCGTGGCGTTCTTGCGGACGTTGATCTCTTCCTCCACCGCTATTTTGCGCGAGACCACGACGTTGCCGCGGCGCCGGTTGAGCTTGATGATCTTGACCGGGATGTCCTGTCCGGTCAGGGAATCCAGATTATGAACGGGGCGCGGATCGGCCTGCGATCCGGGCATGAAGGCCTTGATGCCCACATCCACGGCCAGCCCGCCCTTGACGCGTCCGAGCACGCGGCCGGAGACGATGAGCTGCTCCTGGTAGGCCTTCTCCAGGTTGTCCCAGATGCGCAGTCGCGCGGCGCGCGTGTGCGACAGCAGCACATATCCTTCCGGCTGCTCGCCATGCTCGATCATCACATCCACGGCGTCGCCGGGCCGTACCGTAATCTCGCCGCCGGGAGTCTGAAACTGCTCGATGGGGACGATGCCTTCCGACTTGTACCCGAAGTCGATGATGACATCCTTGGCGGTGATACTCAGGACCGTGCCTTGCAGAACCTCGTCTGCGGCGGGTGGGGCGAAGTGGCTGTAATCGTCGAGAAGATTCTCGTAGCTTTCCGGGACTCCCTGGTCCACCCGCCCGCTCTCCTCTTCCACGGCCATTATGCCTCCGCCGGTCACTGAGCCACCAATGATTGCAGGCACTGGATCAGCCGCGGCAGGCAGCGGGCACGGGAAATCCGACACGCTTTGTTATCACCGAGCACCATCGTGGACGAGACCATGGGCCAATTACCAGCAAACCACTGAGAGATCAGTATGTTAGCAAATATACGCCGACTGATTGGGCTTGTCAACGGCCCCCATGGCGCGGAAAGGGCGGTTTTCCGCCTTGCTAGAACTTCTTTCCGATGATGGCGTAGTCCAGACCGCCGAAGAATGCCTCGCGGAACGCCTCGGGCAGCGAGGCCAGCGACGGCATCGATTCCACGGCGGGGGCGAGCTTGCGCACCTCCATGACGCCCACACCGAACTCCTCCAGATAGAAGGCCAGCAGCGGGTGCGGGACGGGCCGCGCGTGCGTCGGGTCGAGGTAGAAGTGCGTGGCGAAAATGGCCAGGCACTCCGGGTTGGGCGTTTCGATAACCATGACCCCGCTGCGCATCAGGCGGCCGGCGCAGAGCTGGATCATTTCGGGCAGCCGCTCGGGCGGAAGATGCTCCACCACCTGAGCGCAGAAGATGCCGTCCAGGGACTCTTCCGGAAGGCCGGCCAGGTACGTGAACAAGTCCGCGGTCTCCGCCTGGAGTCCTTTCAGGCGGCAGATTGCGACCGACTCATGGCTGAGATCGATGCCCACCGCGGGAATACTTGCCTCGCGCATGATCTCCAGAAATTCGCCACGTCCGCAGCCGATGTCCAGGACGTTCCGGCATCCCTCAAAATCCCGAAGATACAGGTGTTGCTGCGCCTTCACGTGCTCTTCGGGACCGCGAAAACGCTCCGCAAAACGGGCCAAGTCGAGAGCCAATGGGGCGGAGTCTTGACTGGCCCCTGGTCCGGCCGGCACGGGAGGTCCGGAGGGCGCTCCGCCTGCCGCCAGCAACTGGGTGCGCTGCCGGATGAGGCGAAGTTCGGAATGAAAAGTGCGCTCGAATTCCAGCCGCAGCCGCGCTTGAATATCGGCCACGCTGCGCTCCCACGCGAAGGTGAAATCGGCGTGCTGCGCGCGAACCGTCTCGCGGAAGCTGGTGTCCATCAGGGTGGTGCGGTGCTGAAAAGCGCCTTGCAGATCGGCCACGCTGCGCAGAAACTGGATCTCATTCTGGGCCAGCTTGTATTCCCACCCCGCGCGCCACTCGGCCCAATGCTTGCGGATGTCCGCCAGCTCCGGGCCAAGGCTTTCCTGCACCATCTGGATCTCTTGGCGGAGGCCTTCCTGGGCCGCCTTGATGTCCTGGCCGAGCTTTTCCTCGGACGTCTGCATATCCTGGCCAAGGCTATCCTGAATCACCTTGAACTCTTGGCGGAGGCTTTCCTGGGCCGCCTGAATGTCTTGGCCGAGGCTTTCCTGGGCGGCCCGGAGATTCTCTTGCCCCGCTCGAATCCGGCTGCTCAACTCGACCAAAGCGCGGTTGTCCTCATTGAGCGCTTCGATGGCCGCATCGACGCATGCCAGCACCTGGCGGTTGAATTCCACCTGCTCGCGGACGTGCCAGTCGAGCACGCGAGCCACCAGCCGCTTCCAGGCCTGGACCAGGGAGTTGGCCAGGCCGCCGGGGCGCGGGTTCACCGTGCCGATAGCGGCCACTTTGCCCAGCGCCGAATCGCGCGCCCGCACCAGCGGCATGAGGTCGGGCAGGGCGATCCCCGCCGGGTCCAAAGGGCCCCCCGCGGAGTTCTCCGGGCGCTGCGCGCGCACGCGCTCGCGAACCTCCCGCAGAATAGCGATCAGCTCAGCGCTTTCCATGTGTTGCCCGGCTCCAGGTCGCGGTAATCACGCTGCTCAGCCCGCCGCGCGGCGTGAAGTCGCCGACTACAGTAGCCGTGACCGGATTGGCGGCCTTCACCACGTCGCGAAGCACGCGGTTGACCACGTTCTCCTGAAAGATGCCGAGCTGCCGATAGGCCAACAGGTACATTTTGTAAGACTTCAGCTCCAGGCAGCGCCTGCCGGGAACATACCGCAGCGCGATGCTGCCGAAATCGGGAAGACCGGTCTTGGGGCAGACGGAAGTGAATTCCGGCATGACGATCTCGATCTCGTAACCGGCGTACTGATTGGGCCAGGTCTCAATCTCGGGAAGCTCGGTGTGGACGCCGGCGCGCGCATGTTCATCGGTGTAGGCGCGTTTCATAAGGCTTTGGCCAGCAAATCCAGAAACAAGCCGACGTCGGCCACCACACCCACCGCCTGTCCCGTGCCGCGGTCGCTGACCTTGGTGGCGACCGCCGGGTTGATATCCACGCACACGATTTTGACCCAGCTTGGCAGCATGTTTCCGGTGGCGATGGAGTGCAGCATGGTTCCCAGGCAGAGCACCAGGCCCGCGCCTCTCAGTTCGGCGGCATAGGCATCCTGGGCCGCGTTCATGTCGGTGATGGTCTCGGGCAGCGGGCCGTCGTCGCGCAGGCTGCCGGCCAGCACAAATGGAACGCCGGCCTGGACGCACTCGTAGAGAATGCCCGAGCGCAGGCGGCCGGACTCGACGGCCTGCCGGACCGAGCCTGCGCGATAGATGGCGTTGATGGCGCGCATGTGATTGCGATGGCCGTGCTCCTCCTGGCGGCCGTCGGCCAGCCGCACGCCCAGCGATGTGCCGAACAGGGCCGCCTCGATGTCGTGCACGCCCAGCGCGTTGCCGCTCAGCACGGCCTGCACGCAGCCGTTGCGGATGAGCGCGGCGAGGCCCGCCACGCCGCCGGTGTGCACCACCACCGGTCCCGCCACCACCAGCACTTTCTGCTTCTGCTCGATGGCGTGGCGCACCAGCGCGGCGGTCTGGCGCACCGCGGTTTCCACCTGGCGCTCGGAGGAAATCCCATTGGCCATGAAGGCGAACGCCAGGCGGTCGCGCTCCTTGGGTTCGGGAATCACGCGGATGCCGCGCAGCCCCACCACGATCCGGTCGCCCTGGCGCAGATCGCGCAGACGCCGGCACGCCGCGCGGCCCTCGCGAACCACCACCATGGCATCCATCCGCTGGTTCTCGGCTTCGATCCACTTCTGGCCGTGGCGCACGAAAGTTCTGTGATTGGTGGTGGAATAAAAATCTTCCGGCGCGCATTGATCGCGCTCCACCTCGCGCAGCGCGGCGTCCCCTGTATCGGCGGCGGCGCAGCCCAGCCCCAACAACTCCTGTAACAGGCGCTCCATGGCCTGCTCGTCGGGCGCTTCGACTTTCAGCCGCAGATAGGAAGGCTCGCTGTTGGTGCGGCCAATGCGGAACTGTTCCACTTCGAACCGGCCGCTATACTCCACGACCTTATCGAAGATGTTCTCCATGATGTGGGAGTCGATCAGGTGGCCTTCGGCTTCCACCACTTCCTGGAATGGCATAGAGACTCTATTGTAGCGGGGAAGGTGGGATCAACTCACTACGGCCTTCTCCACCTGCTCGGCGATCCACGCGTAGGTCTTTTCCAGGCCTTCGCGCAGCGGCCGGCTGGGCGCCCATCCGAGCTTCTCGCGGATCAGGCGGTTATCGGAGTTCCGCCCGCGAACGCCGAGAGGTCCCGGAATGTGGCGGATGGCCAGCTTCTTGCCTGCGATCTCCATGACCAACTGGGCCAGCCGGTTGATCGTGACCATCTCTTCCGAGCCGATGTTCACCGGGCCGGTGAAATCGGATTCCACCAGCCGCCGCACGGCTTCGACGCATTCGTCGATATAGAGAAACGACCTGGTCTGCTTTCCATCGCCCCAGATTTCGATTTCTCCGCCGTCCGGAGTTTCGGCCACTTTGCGGCACAACGCCGCCGGGGCTTTCTCGCGTCCGCCCTGCCAGGTGCCCTCGGGGCCGAAGATGTTGTGGAACCGCGCGATGCGAACCTCGACGCCGTGGTTCCGCATGTACGCCAGGTAGAGACGCTCGCTGAACAGTTTCTCCCACCCGTATTCGCTGTCCGGCGCCGCCGGATAAGCCGAGTCTTCCGAGCACTTCGGATTGTCCGGGTCAAGCTGGTTGTACTCTGGATACATGCAGGCCGACGACGAGTAGAAAAACTTCTTCACTCCGGCGCGCACGCCGAATTCGACGGTGTTCAAGTTGATGCTGGCGGAATTGTGCATTACGGCCGCATCATGCTCGCCGGTAAAGATATACCCGGCGCCGCCCATGTCGGCGGCGAGCTGATACACCTCATCGATGCCGCTCACGGCGTTCCGAACCACCTCCGGATCGCGCAGATCGTCCACAATGAACTCATCCGCCGGAGGTTCGGCAAATTCGTGCCGCTTGAGATCCACCACGCGGACCCAGCACCCCTCGGCTTTCAGCCGTTTCACCAGGTGCCCGCCGATGAAACCACCAGCCCCGTTCACCAGTACTCTTTTCACTGTCTTTATATCCTGCCTTCTCGACCATTATGCCGCAAATGAGGGCCGCTCATTCGCTACGCTCGTGCCGTTAGACTTCGGCCTTTATGACATACGACCATCCACGTCGCATCACGTCGCTACTTTCGCCATAGCTTGCGGCAACGGTTGAGCCACGTATCAGGATAAGCTTCCGAAATGCGATCTTCGCGGTATCCGAATGCACGCCCTATTGCACGATGAGTCTCAGTCGTTCTTCGATCTGCCCAAAGCTCTGAAATGTCTTCACCCCACCAGATGTCTTCGCCCACTCCAAATTCGCTCGGAATATGCCGCAACTTCGGAAAATCTAGGGATCTTTTCGCCAATTCATCCAGCGCGATGGATAGCAAAGGCTCAGTAAAGCAGGATTCCATTCCGACCCTGCGCTGTCGGCCTGCTGGAATTGCAACCGCATAGTCTTCCGTTTCTCGCTTCCACTTCCCCGCATCTGCAAAATTGAGCCGTATCTTCCCGCTCCACCATATGCGCTTTCCCTCAGGTATCCGGATGTCAGTGTAATCAGCCCTGTTGAAGAATACGGCCTTCTGAAGGAGCTCAGGGTTCGCCAGCAAATTACTCCATTGATATAAAACCTTTTGCAGCACTGGCCTTTCGGTTTCCGTTTTAAGGGCCACCACGATGGGTCCGGTCATAGAGCTAGCTCCCGGTTAGAGATGACCAATGTCGCCCGCCGCGCAGGCCTGCCACCTTTCCGATTATGCCTTGGTCACGGGCCGCTCGGAAAACCCCGATTCTTGCCACGCGGAGAATACGTCCCCATAATCGCCCTTGCAACCGCGTCTCGACTCCTCCCGGCCCCGTACTCGCCATGCCCAAAAAAGGGGAACCGATGTGTCATAGGCGGACGCAGTGCACTCGCGTCAAGCCTATGGCTCAACCGCGGTAAGTGCATCCTCTAAACCGCGTTCACCGCGCAGGCCTCACTTCACCGCCAGCCAAGCCAAGAACAGCCCGTCGGGTTCCACGTCTTCCCAATACGAGATGTACCGGCTCGACACCTGCCGGCAATGGCGCCGAAGCAGCCGCTCCAGGCCCCTGCGCGTGAACCATTGCTCCCAATCGGGGGTCTTCAACTTTCCCCATTGCTCCGCGTTCTTGTCGATGATGGCGATGCGCCCGCCCGGCTTCACCACGCGGCAGATCTCGCTCACCGCCTTCTCGATTTCCACGGCGTGCTCCAGCGACTCGGTCGCGTATGCCGCATCGAAAAATCCGTCCTCAAACGGCAGTTCGGTCATGGAGCCGGCGCGCGTGTGTATGCCCGCGGGCACGAATCGCAGCATCTCCTCGGAAATGTCCAGGCCCCAGATCTCGGAGGCCGGCTCCTGCTCCTTCAACACGCGCGCGAATCGGCCCTTGCCGCAGCCGGCGTCGAGCACACGCTTGCCGCCCAGATCGCCCAGATGACTCCGGATCAGCTTCACATGGTAGATGCGCGGATCGATGGTGGAAGGGAAGTGTTCCTCGTCGCGCGCCGCTTCGTCGAAACTGGACTGAATCCGCGCGCGCAGCTCGGGAGTCAGCCGCGCGTGGCGGCGCAGGCCTCCCGGCGCGTCTCGAAGTCCGGAAAACAGCCGCTTCCAGTTCAAGCTTAGGCCCGGATCAGGAAGATCGGAAGACCGAGTTTGCGATCGTAGGTGGGCCGGTAACGCTCGGTGTTGTACATGGTGGCCACGTCCACCCGGCGCGGGCCGAGCTTCGGATCGGGAATCGGCGCCATGGAGTAGCACCCGTTGCTGATGGCGGTCATGAGGCCGTGCTTGCCCTCCTCAATGGCGTCCACGGCCATGCTAGCGAAGGTGGTGGCCACCATCCGGTCGACGAAGTCCGGGCTGCCCGAGCGCAGCTCGTAGGTCAGGTCGCTGACAACCGTCTCTTCGCCCGTGGCCGCCTTGATTTCGCTGCTGAGATCCTCGGCCACGCTCATCTTCTTGCGGTGCCCAAAAGCGTCCGGTTCGCCGTACTCCCGCATCGTGTAGCCTTCCCACTCGGCGCCCTCGGAGAGGATGGCCAGCGAATAGTTGCTGGGATTGTTCTTCTTGTCGGTCATCAGCAGCTCGATGAGGTGCTTCAGGTTGACCTTGTACTCCGGAATGCAGCAGCGAACGGAGGTGACAAAGGCGGTGTAGAGCGCGGTATAGCCGGCGTCGCGCCCGAACACGCGGAAAATGCCGATGCGTTCGTGCGAGCCGACCGTGGTCCGCTGCCGCCCGATGGCGTCCATGGCGCGCGTCACGGCCGTCGAAAAGCCGATGCAGTACTCGGTATTGCGCACGTCGTTGTCCATGGTCTTCGGCACCGCGATGACGGGCACACCCTGGCGGTCCAGCTCCGCCGCGTAACTCAGCGTATCGTCGCCGCCGATGGCGATTAGGTAATCCAGGCTCAGCGTCTCGATGTTCTTCTTAACCGCCCTGGTCACGTCGAACGCTTTGGTGGTTACGCCCTTCTTGGTGGATTCGACCGCGGGGAACTCCTGGCCCTCCAGAACCGGCGGGAGCTTCTTCATCTTGGAGGGGTTGGTGCGCGAGCTGTGCAGGAAGGTGCCGCCCGTGCGGTCGACGGTGCGGGTGTTCTCGCGGTCGAGCGGCAGAACATACCGGGTGCGGCTGGCCGGGTCCTCTAAGTTGACATGCGTGAGGCCCTCCCAGCCGCGGCGGATCCCGATCACCTCGCAGCCAATCTCGCTGCCACGGTAGACCACCGTCTTGATCACGGAATTCAGCCCCGGCACGTCGCCGCCGCCCGTGAGTATACCGATACGTTTCACGCCCATGATTGCTCCTTGAAAATGTGGGTTTCTTGCGGATTGAAAGATCTTATTATAAGCCCTTGCGCCTCACACCCACCAGGCCGCCGCGGGCTGCTCTTTCATGACGATTCCGTTCAGGAACGCCGCCGCTTTGGTGAGCCCTTCTTCCGCCGAGAGAAGGCTGTCTTCGTGCTCGATCGAGAGTGTGTAATCGTAGCCGAACATGCGCAGCGTAGAGGCGAACTCGCGCCACCATCCTTCGCCGTGGCCGTAGCCGCACGTGCGGAAGATCCACGCGCGGTGGCGCTCGTCGGTGTAGGGCTTGGTGTCCAGCACGCCGCTCAGAGGCAGGTTGCGCTCGTAGATCTGGGCATCCTTGGCGTGGACGTGGAAAATGGCGTCGCCCAGCACGCGTATGGCGGCGATCGGGTCGATGGCTTGCCAGAACATGTGGCTCGGGTCGTAGTTGCAGCCGATCGACGGTCCCGCGATGGAACGCAGCTTCAGCATGGTTTCGGGGCTGTAGACCACGAACCCGGGATGCATCTCGATGGCGATTTTCACGCCGTGATTGGCGGCGAACTGCGCCTGCCTGGTCCAATACGGCGCCACCACCTTTTCCCATTGCCACTTGAGGATCTCCAGGTAATCGGGCGGCCATGGACAGGTCACCCAATTGGGCCACTTGGACTTGGCGGAATCGCCCGGGCAGCCGCTGAAGTCCACTACCACCGGCACGCCCAGCTTCTCCGCCAGCCGAATGGTCTTGCGGCTTACTTCCTGGTCGTGTTTCGCGCGCGCTGGGTCGGGATGGAGCGGATTCCCGTGGCAGCTCAGTGCGCTGATAGTGAAGCCCTGATCGTTCAGCTTCTGTTTGAATTCGTCGAGCTCCGCCCGGTTGTCGAGCATCGAGAGCTTGCAGTGCGGATCGCCGGGGTAGTTTCCGGTGCCGAGTTCCACGGTGTCGATATGGAGGCTTGTCAGCTTCTTGAGAACGTTGTCCAGGGACAACTGCGCCAGCAATGCGGTGAATACGCCGACTCTCACGCGGTCACTCCTTAGAGATAGGGTAGGGTTGCCTTCAACAGAATATCACCACGCCGCTCTACGCGAAGTGGTAGGTATTGGCGGCTTCGTCCCAGACAATCCTCTTCTGGTTCTTGAACGAGAGCGTGGCCATGTGTCCGGAAATGGCCGCCTGCTGTCCCACGGGAGGAGGCGCGATGGGCTTTTCGTTGCCCAGCACGGACTGTATGAAATTGCGGAAGTGGTTGATGGCGCCGTCGGCTTCTTTGAAATCTTTCTGGCCGTTGAGGTGGATAGGCTGGCGCGCCTTGACACTGGCGGGCGGCCTGCCCTGGAAAGCCTCGGGCGTGAAATACAGGTCCTGGCGGTTCATCACCTCGATAGTGCCTTCATTGCCGCACACTTGTTCGCCGTAACCATAGTGATCGTTGCCGAAATAGCAGGAGTAGTTGATGTGGAAGTTATCGCCGTACTCGTAGACGGCGCTGAGGGTGTCGGGCACCTCGCGGTCGTCGGTCTTGTCGGTCCAGCGGTAGATGCCGCCGGACGTCATGCAGGAGCGGGGCACGGTCTTGTCGAGCATGAAATTGACGATGTCGGTCTGGTGCACCAGCAGGTCGGTGGAGATGCCGCCGGAATAATCCCAGTAGAGGCGCCACTGGAAGTAGCGGCGCGGATCCCACGGCCGCTTGGTAGCCGTGCCCAGGAAGCGGTTCCAGTCGGTGTTCTGGGGGGTGGCATCGGGCGGAATCACGTAGCGCCACGCGGGATTGTTGGGCAGCGAATTGCGGTACCAGAAAGCGCGCGCGTAGTGCACGTCGCCAATGTACCCTTGCTGGATGAGCTCCTTGGCCTTCTTGTAGAGCGACGAGCTGCGGTTCTGCGTGCCCACCTGCACGATCTTGCCGGACTCCTGCCATGCGCGCACCAGATCGAAACCTTCCTCGATGGTGTGGGCCAGAGGCTTCTCTATGTAGACGTGCTTGCCGGCCTTGAGCGCCGCGATGGTTATGTCGTGGTGCAGGTGCTCGGGCGTCATGATGAAGACGGCGTCGACGGACTTGTCGGCCAGCAGGTCGTTGTAGTCCACGTAGGTGGCGGGCGCGCTCCCCCAGATGGTCTGCATGCGGTCCTTGGCGCGCGCGATGTAGCCCTGACAGGTGTCGCAGATGGCCGTAATCTGCACATCGTTGGGCGCTGCGGTATGCATCCAGTCGAGGCTGGCGTAACCGCGCGTGCCCACGCCGATCCAGCCGATATTGACCTTTCCGTTGGCGCCAAGCGCGGGAAGGACGGCCGGTCCCGCGGCGATCGCAGCGGCTTTCAGGAAATTACGGCGATTGAGTTCGTCCAGCATTAAGACCTCCAATTCCGATAATAGCAGCGAAGCGGCCGGTCCGGGCGTGCCCGGCCCTGCCGGCTCAGCACGACGTCCGCATCGCTACTTCGGTTTAGGCGGATACTTCTCCAAGGACTTCCTGACCATGTCGTCGAGCTTGCCTTCGATCTTGCTGGCTTCGCTCTTGTCCTCGCTGGCAATGCCGCGCCAAACCAGGGCACGAGTAGTTGGATCGCGCAGATCGATGACCAGGGTACCCTCGGTGTACGGCACCCTCACGACGCGCGTGCCCCAACCGCGCCATCCGGCAGGGTACGCCTCAACCTCCGTTCTGCGGGCCGCTCCGAATCGGTATCGCACGTTGAGATCCGACGGCCCGGTGACCATCGCCAGACCCCGCGCCGTCAAAGCCCGTTCTATGTCTGCGTCAATGCGCTTCTTGACCAGGTCGCTGTTCAGCGCGGGGTTCTTGCTGTTCAACTGGCCATCGCGGATGGCGAATGTCTTGTACTTGCTGAAGTCGGCCGCCTGGTCGAATTCGACCGTGACTTTCTGCGCAAACGCGCCCAGAGCGCCGAGCAAAATCAGTGGCAGGGTTTTCATGATTTGTGACTTTATCACAACATGGGACTTTGCGTGGTCTCAAATCAATTCTTCGGCTCGCCGATAGGGTACCCCTGCCAGACTTTGGCCATGTTCTCGTGGGCGACGATCAAGGCGAGGGACTCCTTTCTGTCTTAGTGATGTCGGTTCCCGCCGCAACCGAGACGAGCTGCTCGAGCGCGGCCAGGCGGACGCGGATTCTCGCCAGCTCGCCTTCGCCAAGCTTTTCGGCGCAGCCGGCGAGAATTCGTCTGCCCTGCTCGGCGAGCGTGCGGCGATACGCCGGGTCCGGAGTGCTTGTCGCGATATCACCGAGGGCCCGCAGCATACGGAGGCTGACGGCGACATCGCCCTTCGAGTACATGCGGATTTGCTCGAACGCGGAGTCCACCAGCCCGTCGAAGTCGACCCAGGAGAGACTGACGCGAACCACGCCGGGAGGGTCGTAGAGCAGAGACTCGGGCGGCTCCCGCGCTGCGAAGCGGATCAGGATGCGGCTCAGTTGGTCCACCGAGCTAATGGCGGTGCTGGGGTCGTTGACCGCCGGCGAGATGGCCTTCAAGGCGATATCGACGATTTGCAGGACGCCGAACTCGACATCCTGCTGCAAGGTGCGGGACGGGCCGAAGTCGAAAGCTCCGCGGAAATCGTCGCTGTTCTCCGGAGACAGCCGGTCTCCTTTAGACACCATCAGCAGCGGGATGCCCGCCGGAACGAACTGGCCGACTCGCCGGAGCAGCCGCACTTTCACGCGGCAGGACTTCGCCAGGAAGACCAGCCGCCGGGTGTCGATGAAGCGGATGTAGCCGGAGACATCGCTCAACACCGCAACCTCCTGGACGCCCGGCGGGATGGGGCCGGAGCCCGCCAGACGGCTGACGCGGTGAGGCCACGGCATGATCTCATCCAGCACGGCTTCCGTCTCGGAGGCGATCC
>Ga0187862_10000141_pt1 | contig 82434 bp, 83 predicted proteins | sample June2016WEW_10_1_FD_133003 | JGI IMG/M metagenome (GOLD analysis project Ga0187862, IMG submission 133003) | Peatland microbial communities from SPRUCE experiment site at the Marcell Experimental Forest, Minnesota, USA - June2016WEW_10_150 | ecosystem: Environmental > Terrestrial > Soil >... | reverse complement strand
TTTGGTACCGATGAGCGAGATTATGTCCTTCGGCTTGCCCGACGTTTCTGATTGGTTATTCCGGCACCAGACAGTAATTTTCCTTAATGGATTTTGACGGAAAAGATTTAAAGTGCATCCACATCCTTCAACGGAGAGCAGAGACCGTGGAGGACCATGAATCCCGGACCAATCATTCCCTGTTTCTGCCAACCTTGAACGAGGAATTGATATCGAAAAACGCAAAATTTGCGTTTTCGCAAATTTGTGTTTTTGCTCTCTCTGTGGATCAGCCATCACTCGTTTCCAAAAGCCTTTCAGATCAGGTGCGTTACAGGAGGGCCATTGGACCCCCCCTTCGACTTGTTTCTCCCCCGATCTCTCCCTGCTCCCATACGAGGAAACCCCGGCCGGCCGGGAAGTCCGGAAAGAATTGGTTCTCACAGGCTCAATTAGGAGAGTTTATCGTAGTGTGGCGAAAGGCACATCGGGTCGGGACACTTTGACAATTCCCCGTGGGCATAGAATTTCTGTGCCATACACCCCGATTTACAGTTTTCAAGCTTTTCACATATTTTGCATTCTGCCGCAAATTCTGTCGTCAGGTATTTCCTGACAGCACCAAGGTAAGGTGATTTTGCCCAGCATTCCGGAAGAGAGTGTTTTTTGCCAATTCTTGAATACTCAGGACCAACTCCAATGTTCTCAGGGGAAATATGCTTAAATGCATCGCATGGGAATATCCTGAGGTCTGGGCCTATTGTCAAGCGATCAATTCCTGATCGGCATTGCGGTTTGTCTCGAAGCATGAGGAAATTGTATGGTGAGCCAAGTCGCACATCTTGGCCAGAAGTTCTAAGAGTTTCAATTATTTCAAGGAGTTCAAGATTGTTTGAATAGCTTAGCTGTTGATTCTTCTGTTGCTCGGCTCTTCCTTGTGGGACTAACCGGAGCACGCTTATGCGCCTAACCCCCATACGGCGCGCCAATCCAGCTATTCCATACAGGGATTTATAATTATGGGACAGGGGGACAAAATGAAATTCGGTATCGAGACCAATATTTGAACAATATGATGCAATGCTAAGTGTCATTTCGAAGCTCCCCCTAACTCCGGTCACATTCTCATGCTGATCTGCACTCGCTCCAAAAAGACTAAACATCGCGCGGGAAAGACCAGCGTTTTTGAGGTTATCCATCGCCTCCTGTGCATTCGATACATTGCCTGTTGTGTAAAGGAAAACCCCCATTCCGTTTTTTGAGGCAACCTCAACAGCATTTTGAATGTGTCCCCAGATTAACGGTTCACCCCCTGAGAAAGCGACTTCTTTCACGCCCATAGCAGCGGCTTCATCCAAGATCTGCCTGCACGAGGCCCATTCCATACTTCTCCCGGAATTGGCATTGGCGACACTGGAGCAATGAACACATTTCAAAAAACAATCATGCGTGACTTCGATTTTAATTTCCCTAAGCCTGAACCGCGATTGGTGATTTTCCATATGATTGCAATCCAGCTAAATCACTTCTTTAAGAGGTTTCCTTCAATGTTCTGATTTATGTTCCACTTGGGTGGATAAAAATAATCAATTCTATCTGAAATGGGTCTGAATTTTTGTTTTATACGATTCCGTCCCGTGAGACCCTTAACTTCCGGATGTGCAATCCTGGCGTATTTGTCGACTTCGCAGAATAGATTTTGGCAGTCAATGAGCTGAAGCTGACGACCCCAAAGATTCTCAAATTGAAGATCCAAACGTGAAAACTCCTCCTGTTGTCGATCAGCCATTAGTTTGATCAAATCTGTTTCGCTGAGACCACCGGAGTCAGAGAAGCACTTCCTAATACCATCTTTTGCCCCTGGGCCTGGCATAACGAAAGACATTTCACTAAAATTTGTAATGGTGCTATAATTAACGTCGATTGCATATTGGTATGCTAGAAAATCACCTATCATGGGATATCCCCGCAAAAGCTCAAAAACCTCTTGCATGGATTTGGAATCACTGATCCGTTCTGTCAGACCGTTTGTCATCATCGTTTCCAAAAGGCTAAGATGATTACGGTGCTTAGCAGAATGACCGAATGAGTGCCCTCCAGATGGCATAATATAAGCGGCAGAGTAAATGGTCTTTTTGCTTTTTTGAGCTTCGGTTAAAATTCGGTCATAAATCCGAAAATCGTATTCCCTCCAAGATATTGAGCCTAGTTTTTCAATAAGCAATTTCCAAGTATCGATCTTGTTGAAAGTCTTGAACAGGAGAATTCGAAACAACACCTCTTTAGGGTCCAGTTCCCCTTCATAGATAACATGGCGTATCAAGAATTGGCTGACTCTATCGGAAGCCCTGTAAGCGTTTGTGAACTTGTATTGTTTAAGGATTGGGTCCTCCGTCCATGGCTCTTTTTCTCCATTCAGTCGTTTAAAGAATATGGACTGCCTTTCCGCAGCGAAGTACCAAAAAGTATCGAAAACTTCTGTTGTTCTGGTGGGCGCCCATCGGTCTTTTTTGAATCTCGTTGCCTTGGGCTTTGTTTGGAAACGGAAAGACTTTTGTCTTGGTTTCCGGTCCCTGTTTTCATCAGAAGACCGACTCCAAATCTTCGCAAGGATGCTGTCCACAACCTCAGGCAAAGGTTTCGAATTTTCAATAATGGTTATCAGTTGACGATCTTTTTCTTCAATAGCCAGATCCTTGTACGCAGCACAAACCCTCGACCAATGATCAGGCAAAAGTTCAGCCCTGAATGGTTCGGGCCGTGTTATTAAAAACAAATTGTCGGGCCTAAGCTTTCCCCATGCTGTTCTTTCGAGTTCGATCATAGCGTAAAGGATCTCTTTCGCGACCCCCGACACCAGGCCATAGGCTATGGTTGACCACCAATACCGATCAAGGATTATGGTCTTACCTCTGGAAAGGGCCGGGACAATTTGTCTCTCGATACAATCGACATGTGCAGCAACATGAAGGATTTGCAAACTGCCGGATGAAACCCGATCTATTCCAAGGGAGTTTGAATCATGATGCAAATCGTATACGAGTTTACCTAGCGAGTTCGGTTCATGCCCGGGGAAACTAAGGAGTAGAACTTCGGTGCCTTTTTTGCGAAGCTCTTCTGCGACGCGCCCGGCGATTGTGGTTTTCCCTACGCCATCAGAGCCTTCGAAAGCGAAAAAATTCCCGTGGAAGGGATATTTACAGTCCTCAGATCGCATCAGCCAGTTCCCTATCCAATGCTTTGCAGAGAATCCTACAATCGCGTTTTTTTCCGGACCTATCGCTCAATTTCAGATTGGATGCGACACAGGTAATTCCGCGTAATTTCAGTCTCATCTCTCCGGCCATAAACCTCCCGAGCCTGAATAATCCGAGATAATTCCCGTAGGCTTTGTCCAGAAGGAGTTGGTTCGCATAAAAGGCAACGACACTGATCCCATCAGTCCCGTTCACGCCATGGGTATGGAATACAACCTGTTGCAAACAGGGGAAACCAGGAATTCGACTTTTTACATGGTCTTGAAAAGGATCAAAAATTCCAGCCTGCATCGCACTGTGGCAACGGTTCCCGTTTTCCCACTTATTAAGTATTTCTTGAAGCTGGTTGACCTTTTTTTCCTCGGTCGGTTTGCCGTAAGCTGTAAGGCGTCTAAAGTAGGTCCCTCTGTGGTTGCGGCCACATTTTTGGATTTGAGGCCACATTTCATCGTATTCGCTGAAAAGCTTTTCGCGATCCCCATGGCAGCGCTTCCAGATCGATTCCGGGAAAATTGTGCCCGCCACCGTCTCGATATTACTCTGATTTGCCGAGCAAATACCAAAAGTAACAAGTTGTTCTTCCAATGAGCAACGGATGCTTGCCGTCTCCAATTCCCACGATCTGTTTTCTTCATCGACATCAAAACAAACTATTTCGGGGGCGAGCACGTTGCCGCTTGCATTCCAGCATTTTACAAAGGCTTTTGCCCATGCTGCCGAAAGATTTCGACCGTGAACCGGTTTGATGGGATTAACCGCTAACATTTGAGTCCTCCTCAGGATCAGGGAGAAAACGATATCGAGCCAAACCTTGGTAATGCTTGGAAGAGATCCGTATATTCACAGCCCATTCATTCTCCTCAAGCGAAGCTCGAACGTAGCCTCTTGACACAGCCCGAAACATCTGCTGCCCATCAATTGTCCCATGCGGGTTAAGTCGCGGGCTATCTTCAAGCACGACACCCTTTTGCAGAACGAGAATGTCGCCAATCTCAAGATCCACAGCCCGATTCTTCCAAAGCTCATCAACTAAAATTAGCTCTGATTGCGGTGGGCAGCCGTACTGAGCTTTCAATTCCTTCGGTTGTATCTTCAACAATGTTTCACGTTGTTTTGGTTGCAGCAGTCTTAATGTCCAGGTCATGTGCTCTATCAGTGTACTGTAACCTACCCCGAAGAAGCTGGCCAAACCAAATGCTTGGTCCGACTGGAATCGGTCGGGCTGGATTTGCCGATCTTTTAAAGCGCGACGGATACTTCCCTGAGACATCAACAGGAATGCGCCGAACATATCGGCAACGAATTCGTCGGGATCTTTATATGATTGGAAACGTGTGGCATTGAGTTCTTCTAACCGAGTGCCGTGTTTAAATTCATGGTGTCCAAGTTCATGAACACAAGTGAAAGCACGCCGTCCCGCGGGGCGTTGTGAGCCGAGTATGATGACTGGCCTCGGGGTCGGAGCGTAAGCACCTTCGAGAGAGGGCAATGACATCAATCGGATTTCGCACCCTCTCATTTCTGCCACCTGAAAAGGATCTACCGCCGAGGTCCGTTGGATATTGCATTTTAGCCTCACTAGCTCTGCATGGGCGGCAGCACGCAGGGCAAGTTCTCTTCGGGAGAGGGCATTCATTATTTATTCCCCTCTGGCTTGAGAGACATCAGAAGATCAATGACTTTTTCAAGATCCTCATTCTTCAGGCCAGCAACACCCCTCGCAGCCAATTGGAATTTATCCCGAAGGGGGTCAGCCTTTTGTTCCCCAACTCCTGCAAGCCATTCAATATCAACGGAGTAAAGCTCGGCAAATCTTGCTAGCTCCTCTGCGGCCACACGTCTGCGTCCAGCTTCAATCTCAGATATAGAAGGTCTAGGTAACCCGATTTCTTCTGCGACCTGGGATTGAGACAAACCGGCGCGCTCCCTGGCAATTAAAAGCCGGGAGCTAATTAGTTTCCGCTTCTCCATCATTTCATCTGTCATCGGTGTTGTCCTTTTTTAAGTCACTTTTGCAATTTCATAATGCGATCCGCCACTTCGCCCACCGTCAAGGCATTATTTTGTCTGCCGATGAACAGGCTGGGAAAAGATAAGGTGAGACCAATGTCCAAAGCATCAAGACAGTGCACGGTCACCTGGACGCTTGCGAGGCTATCAAAAGCCTTCAGGTCACCGATTGGGCGAGTGCCCTCATCAATTGTCTCTAGCTCCTCGCTGAGGTCTTGCTGAGCTTCGCGTAAGGCATTGACCAACACTCCTACCACTTCTTGTCGCGATAGTTTCATAGCGCCCTCCAGTTTTTCATACCTTCTGTCCGATATTCTTACATAACGACGGAAATTATGTCAAGACACTTTTGGGTCAGTTTCCCGTGATATTAGACCAAAAATCCAGAATTTCGGAACTGATGCTTTAAAAACTTCGTAAATTATTCTTTATCGTTATTTATTGAAGAATCCTGATTGGCGTGCTGAAAAATAAGGCAGTGAAATGGATGGCAAGTAGCTAACCTCATTCATTCAAAGTATGTGGGAAACCGAGCCCCTGAACGAAATCTACTTCTCCATGGCCCGCTCAGGAAGGTGACCAGCACCTGACTGGCGTTGCCGTTCCCTCTCTTCAATCCAAGTCCTCTGAAGGTCCTCTTCGACAATAAAGGCGGAAACGAGGCGCATGGTGTCATGCTATCTGCGTTTGGGGTGTGACATGAAAGTAAGTGTGATGAAGATAAGGTGAAAGTCAGCGGCAATGCCCTTCCTTATTGGTAATATCTTGTCGGCTTTATTGATTATTTTTGAATAGAACATGATAAATTGCCGACTCAAAAGTACGTCTTAAATAGTTGTGAATGTGTAGACGTTCACCCAGAAGTTGTATGCGAGGTCCCGGACAATCGACCCTTTGGCCTGCACGTACAGGATGTCGTAATTGATGACGATTGGCGGAAGGTCCGCGCAGCCCACGTAATTTTGCGGAACCACTACGGTGTTTGTCGGAGTGACAGCGATCGGGGATGTGATCGCTCCCCCCACCAGAAGCCACGCGCCGCCGGCCGTCAGCACCACCAGGTTATTCATCGGAACCAGCCACTTAATGGCGTTTACCTGATTTGCGGCAATCGTCATGACGATCGCGTCGCTCGCCTGGCTCGGATTGGATACGTCCATATTCTTGAAATCCGCCGGCTGCGTCATCCAGATCGTCTGGGGACTTTGGTTCGATCCGGCGAAGACCTTTCGCTGTTGAAAATAGGTCGCGCACGATGGGAAGTTGCCCCCGGGAGCGACCGTCGCGGAAAACGTCGCGCCCGATCCGCCGCTCTGGGTGAACACGAGCGAATCTCCGTTCGTGTATCCGCTTCCCCCTGGATCGTCATACGCGGGTGGTGGTCCGCCTCCAATACCTCCAAGACCTACCGGACCTGTCGGAGCAGGCGCCCCGTGAATTGCGGTAATAACGCCGTTTGATACCTCGGCGATAAATGTTGCTCCCGTTCCCCCGCTCGCGGCCGTGATGGTCAAATCTCCGAAATAGTCCTGGCCTCCGGACAGGACCTTCACACTGACCACCGCGCCGCCGGCGATTCCCCCCGCGGTTGTGATCGTCGCAACGGCGCCGCTCCCCTGGTTGCCGGGCTGGATGCTCGGGTTCTGGTAGTTTTTCCCGCCGTTTGTAACCGTTACCGCGGTAATCACCCCGGAGACGACCGTTGGCGTAAAGATAGCGCCCGTGCCCGCAATGTCCGTGGCTATGATCTCGATGGTGTCGTCATAGCCCGATCCGCCGTCTATAACGCTAACCGTGCCGATCTGTCCTTCGACGAATGGATCTGTGCCCTGGGGAGGAGTCTGCGTAAAATCGGGGGCGATTTCCGTGTCAACAAAGCTCGGCCCGTAAGCGGTCCCGATATAGCCATACATGACATTTGCCGGCGTGATCGTGAGATTGTAGGTCGGCTGCGCCTTGTAGATCCGGTAATACTGGGCGGCTGTGATCGGCGTCCAGCTTAGAGAATTGTACGCTCCGTCAGCCGAGTTTAGCTGCACGCCGTTTTTTGTGGCCGGCGCCGATGCGAAGGATTCGTCCGGAGGAGAAGCCGAAACGGCCGTCACCACGTAGGAGTACTGCCATTTGGTGTCCGTGTATCCGGATGTGCCTGCCGTATTGGTAAACGTGAGACCCGCTGGAGCCGCAACCGTGGGCGCAAAGGAAAGGTTTGTGAGCGCCCAGGCCCAGTGCTGCGTTCTGGTCAAATCCGCCGGCATGTAGCTTGGATGGCAAAGCGTCATGGTATCGGCGCTCTGCGTCCATTTGAGCGCCTGAACGTCTTGCCCCGCGTAAGGGGTCGCAAGAGTGTAGACGCGGGCGATCGTGCCCGATCCGCCCCAGGAAGGAAAGCTCGTCGCATTGATCGGGTTTCCGTTGAGATCGGTGAGGGTGAACGTTTGATGAAAGTTTAATCCAGCGCGCGCGACATACGAGTTCGCCACCAGATATTGTCGGGCCGGAGTTGAATCAAGGGGAGTGCCGGTGCCTGCGACATAGACCTGATCGCCGTTATTATATGGACCCGTATTAATCGGCAGGCTTATCAAAACGGGGTCGTTATTCGTTATGTTGGCAATTGTATATGCAGGCTCGAGAACATAGCCTGCACCACCCGTCGAAGAATTCATGATCACCCGCATGTAATAATGGCCGAACTCGAGTACATAGGTCTGAACGAGATTGAATTGGAAAGGGATCAAATGAACGGGCTGCTGGCTGTTGTAGCACCTTCCGACAAACTCGGTCCCCGCGCGGTTGCTTGCCCCTCCATGCACCCAGACGAAGAAATTCCTCAAGAGCTTTGCCGCGATGTGGTACTTGGCCAGATCCACGCGCGCGTAAAGAAGAGATGGTGCAATTTCGCCTGCGGCAAATGATGTCTGGATCATGTTCAAAAGAGGGGGCATAGCTCACTCCGTTTCGCTTAGGGGCTTAGGGGGAACCCTCACTTCGTTGCGGGTTCGCGCTTGAAGCATGAACCCACGTTTGACATGCATAGTTCGCGCCCGATCTTTTGTGAGGGCGCAGGCTGAAGGGGTTTAGGTACTTACTCAGTCCTCAGTCCTTTTCTCACTCAGTCCTCAGTCCTCAGTCCTACAGCTCAGACCCCGTAAACAGGATAAAATCGCTCGCGCTCGTTGTATCCAATAGACAGGCGTTTCCCGCTGTTAGCCCGCTCGCAACGGTCATATTCACAATCGCGCTGGCAGCACTCGCGGACCCCAAGGAAATCCCCGTCACGGACTGCATGCCACCGGTGGATTTCATGACCTGCCACCCGCCGTTGGCGTAGGCAATGCCGGTTGGAGCAATTCTTGCCGGCACGTTGAAAGGAATCACAAAACTTGCCGCGCCCGCGCCCGTCGCCTGGCCGGATGCAAAAATCCCGTAGCTCTGGCGAAATCCGGGAAGATACCTCTGGCATCGCATGAGCTCTTCATCGATCTTCATGCGGTCAAAAGGCGTGGCGTAGGCCCCGGCTTCGAACTGTGCGCCCGTGATATCGAGCGTTCCGGACGTCAGCCCGGTTGTGCTGGAAAACTCGATAGAGACACCGTTTACTGCGCTCGAAGGCAGCGTGAAGGTGGCCGAGTATTGATTGAGCGAGGCGTTGATGGTCCATTGCCCGCTGGCGATTTGTGTCTGTGTGCCGTAGTTGTCGGCGGCGCTCGGGTAATATGCGGCCCAGTTCAATGCTGTGATCAGACTGCTTGCCGTATAGAGACTCACGGTCACGGTGCTTCCGGCCAGATCCTCGACGTTCATGCTCTCGATTCGTTGCCCGAAAGTGATCCAGTTGTTTCCCGCAGCACCGGTCAGCCTGAAATAGTTTTTCCATGGGCCGGACCCCGCATACCGAGTGCCCGCTACAGCCGACCCGGCAACGTAGGCATACCACCGATCGACCGTGTATTGGCTGCCCCCGGTCGTGGCACTGATGCTCTGGGATGCCCCGTTATTTTTCTGATCGATTATCATTTCCGCATTGATGAATCTGTTGCGGTTGGGAAGTATCGCCACCTGGCTCCAGTATCCCTGGTTCGTCGGGACCTCGTTGGTGCTCGACTGCAGGGCCACGTAGGCCATACCGTTGTACTCGATGCCCATTCCCTGAGTGTATGCCGTGGCCGAGCTCCACGCCCCCTGCCAACTGATGCCCGTTGCTCCGGTCGCCCCTGTGGGGCCCACAAGGGATGTCCCGCTGCCGGGCCACGCCCCCGCCGCCTTCGGGCCGTAGAATGTCCAGTTGGTCGTATTGATGTACCAGTCGCCGTTGACGCCGGTTCCCGACGCCGGAGCTCCGGCGCCGCTCCAAATCGTGTTGCCGTTGGTGCCGTTGGTGCCGTTTGTTCCCGCGGCGCCTGCGGGACCCTGCGGACCGACAAAGGAAACCTGTCCGGTTGCCGCCGCCTGGAGCTGCTGGATGAGCATCGTGAGGTAATCAAGGGCCGCCTCGACAACGCTTGGATAAAAGCCGCCCTGGTTGGTAAGAGACGTCCCCTGGGTGTAGGGCACAACCCTTTGAATCGTGATGCTCCACCCCGAAGGCAACGGGGATCCCGACGCCGGATAGGTGACCGTTCCCCCTGGCCCGCTTCCCCCGGAAAACTCATTTCCGTTTCCGATCCCCGTCACGTTATACTGAGAAGTCGAAAGCACGGTTGTCGCCGCCGGACTCACGTTGTTATTCGTGATCGACACCACGAGCTGGGAAGCAGCCTGAACGATGAAGTTAAACGGGAAACTCGTGGTCGCCCCGTTTCCCTGGTATGTCACATAGGATTGCGTTGTCGTCAGCATTTCAGTACACTCCTCCCGCTCCGGGGTAATAGCCGGAATCATCACCCATCGGATACACGCCCTCTCCGGTAACAGGCCATCCTGTTCTTGCTTTGATCCAATCAGGCGTATGGCTCGGGCTAAGCGGCTGCTCGTTTCCATCGACGGCCCGGGCGGTAATCGCTGCCTGGGCCGCTTTCTCGTAGAGTGCCTTGTCTAACTGCTTGTCGCCAACGAGAGCCCCCACCAGGTGAGACGCCAGCATGAAGATGTAGGCTTCCGTGAACTCGTCGTCCCAGAGGTTCGGGTCATCGACTAAAGCCGTGTAGACAATGAGGGCGTATTCAATGTTTGTGAGAATGACCTTGATTTGATTGCCGGCTGAATCGGCATCAAGGGAAATCTGGTAAGGGACCCGATTGTCCAGGCTCCCGGAGCCGCCAAAGCCGGGACTGGCCATGTTTATGCCCGGCCAGATCGGCACAGTGTTTGTTCCCTGGCTGGGGCTGTTAACGGGAGGCTTTACCTGCCGAAGCCTCACGCAGCTCTGAGGCCATGCGTATTCATACAGCCACGGTACAATTTGAAGCGGCATGCTGCCGGCGGGATTTGCCGTACTGATCGGCACAAGGGGAAGAGGCACCGTCCCATTGAGATTTTCAGGCGTCCCCGGAGCTGCGGCAAGAAGGGCCCCTTGAATTGTCGCCCTTGCAAACGACCAGGGCGCAAGACGCAGGAGCGCCCTGCAGGCCCCCTCGAAATGGAGCGTGCAGGCCTGCGCCTCGGGCGTTGATTCGGTAAGGCTTGCCACTAGCGAATACGCGCCTCCGCCAACACTTGAGCGCGTCCCGATAACTGATAGTGCGCGGTTACATACTTCGATCTGAGAGGGCAATTGATCGCTCCTTGCAGTCGCTTAGACAATTAGGGGATTAGGCTGAAGGGGCTTAGGTAGTACCTAAAAGCCTTCAGCCTTTCTCTTGCTTCAGCCTACTTTCACTTCTTCCACTTCGCCGCATTGCGTGCGAAATTGGCGCGCTTCTTTTCCGTGGCCGATGCCTTGCTTCCCGGCTTCAAAACTTCCTTTGCGCGCTCCTGAACACTCTCGCCGTGTTCCTTGGCATCCTTGGTGAATTTGCCCTTATTCTCCGGGTTGATATGGATGCTCGATTTGCTGCTCTTGGAGCTCGAAGATGCTGAACTGCGTTTACTTCCAGCCATGGTTTTCCCTTTGTTTTTTGGGTTACTCAGTCCTGAGCAACTCAGTCCTCGCGCTTCGCGCCCTCCGGCTCTTCCGCCACGGCGGCCAGCATTGCGTTATAGAGCTGAACGGGCTTGAACCCGTAGAGGTGCGCAAACTCCATCGCCCCCTTCGCAAGCTCGATCCGATCTCCCATGTCGATGTAGCGTGGCATGATTTACCCCTTAAACAGGCTGCGTCCCGTCCGCCTTCTGGATAACCTCGAAATCTTTGGTCGCGCCGTACTCGAGATCCGATACCAATAGGTGGAACTTATTGAGGTCAGCCGGATATGACGTCGTGAAAAGCAGACCCTTCGCCCCATAGGCTCTGGTCATAGGAAGGGCTTTGACAATGCCAACGGTTAAATTGCATGACCCCGCGGCAGTCACATCTAAAACCGGCCCAATGATATCGTGCTTCACGTTGTACCCGCGCCCCATCACGATATCGCCAACCTCAACGAGCTTTCCATTTCGATCATGCGGCATGAATCACTTCTCCTTTTTCTCTTCCATCTTCGGATACATTTTGTCAGCCAGGCCGCCCACGCTTTGAATGCGCTTCAGGTCCTCGCTGATCTCTTTTTCAATGTCTTTTGCCGCTTTCACCGCTGCAGCCAGGCGCTTTTCATCACCCGTGATTTCCTTGGCGCGGGCCAGGGTGTGAGCGTCCACTTCGGCTTCCCAGTCCTTGTCCGTCTTTTGTCCAACAGTGGGCGATTTTGCCATCGACTTACCCCTTCTCGAGATTCTCGATTTCAAGCTGCTCCTTAACGGTCATGCCCGCTTTTTCCGCGAGCGCCCGAACCAGGCTGCACAGCCTCGATATTTCGGCCTTGAGTTCGGCAATTCCGCAGCTTTTACAGTTATCTTTGCGGATAGCCCAATGCAGGGCCGCGCCGATCACCATACTCACAATACTGCCCACGATCATCCAGCCGGCGTGCTCCATTGCGTCCATCCTTTTGTCGCCTCCCCTTCAGCCTACGCCAGCGCTCTGCGCTCCCAACCCTTCAGAAACTTCCCGTCCTCCGAATGCTTGATGACAATGCCTTCGAAGTGCTTGACGCAGACCTGCTTGTACATATCGAGCGAGCTGCATCCCGTGAGGAGGAGTTTCGCCTCATAGATCCCCATGAGGACCCCGAGATTGAAAACCTTCGCCTTGTAAACGGGATCCACTTTATCGAGCCCGCCCTTCAGCCAGAAGTCGTAATAGTAAATGCCTACGGCATCCTCGCGCGTGAGGTTCTTGATATCGAGGGTGGGATAGGACTTGCTCGAGATCCCAAACTTCGTGCCGCCGCCGGCGTCTTCGGGCGTCTTGGTGTACGCAGTGCCTTCCCAGTTGTCGATCAGATCGTCAACAGCCCTCTGAAAGTCCTCTGGATAATTCATTTGCGCGTCCTTCTTTTGCCTTTACTCAGTCCTCAGTCCTGCGGCCTCACAAAAGATCGGCCGCGAACTTGAAGCGTCTAACGCGCTTCCTCGATGTTACCCGCGAACCCGAGACGAAGTGAGGGTTCAGTCCTCAGTCCTTTTCCCACTCAGAATCTCGCACAGTTCTGCGCCGCCCGCCTCCTGGAGGAGGGGATAGGCCCACCTGTCCGTATCGAAACCCATCCTCATGCAGACCAAAGCCCTCAAGCTTTTGCGCTTTTTAGCGTGAGCGTGCTCAAGCAGCTTTTCAAACACCCATGCGATCTGGGCCGGCGTGGGCCGCTGCACGATCATCGAAATGCAAGCTCCCTCAGCTCAGGTTCGTAAGGTTATGCTGCTGGACGTCTTGGGCGGTCTGTTTCGCCACTTCGGCCGCCTTCTCTACGGGATGCTGCACAACCCCCGTATGCGGAGAGACGAGCGCGCCGATCCCAGTGATAGTCCCCACGATTTTTAACTGCAGATCGGGGCTCACAATCACACCGCAGTATTTCGCGTACTCGGTTGCCGCGCTGCTCACCACCAGGGCGATTACTGCCGGATCGTACCAGTAGGGCTTCCCGGCCGCCTTGTCCTTTTCGTAGTAAAAAATGAGATTGAAAAACCACTTAATGATTTCCATGAACCGCACCTCACTTCGGTTTCTTCACGAGCCCTCACAGTGTTCGGGCTCGCGTTAAACATCCCAACCCATGTCCGACGCTTAATAGCTCGGCGTCCGATCTTTTATGAGGACGCCGCTACACGTCATTGACTGATGGAAACGGACAGCGTTGATGGAGAAGAGGGCGCTCCTGGCACAGTGAATGAGAAAGGGGGAGACTGCACGCTGCATGCCTGCCCCCAGATCGGATCGTTATTACAAGCCTGGGCCGTCACCGTGTAAGATCCCGCCGCAATGCCCGCAAGATTTAAGGCAAATCCGTAAGTCCCCGTTGAATCGGGGGGAATATTGGTTGCTGCAATGGCTGAAGGCAAACCGCTCACGTTGAAAGTGAGGGTGTCCCCGGTAGTGGGCGGCGTGTAGGTGTATTTAGGACAGACCAGGTAAGGGCCTGCCGCCATAGCCGGAAGTGACCATGCCAGAACCATTAACGCGACAAAAAAAACTATACGTCTCATCATCTTGCCTGCCCCCCTCTGGATCTCGGGATAAGAGTCCCATCCTCGTTTCGTTGCCCGTCCAATATTTCCCGCGTCTTCCACTCCCTGAGCATGGCCCCGGTTATCGCCAGGGAATACTCGGCCACCCGGAGCTGTTCCTGGAGGCCGTCCCTGATCCGGGTCTGTTCCTTTTTCCTTCTGAGCAGATCAATCTTTTCCATCGGCCCAGTCCTCGTACTGTTCGCAGTGAACCCTCACTTCGTTTCGGGTCCGCGCTATACACAGTGGAAGCACGCCTAATGCTTCAAGTTCGCGCCCGATCTCTTGTGAGGGCGCCCTGACAGGACGTCCCCTCTCCATCGGCCCAGTCCTCGTACTGTTCGCAATCGTCTTGACAGGACGTCCCCCGTTCCGACTTCCAGCGGCTCGGACATATGTTGCGCCAGGGACAGTCCATTGCTCAGTCCTCAGTCTTCAGTCCTTTTCATACTCAGTCCTCGCGTTTCGCGCAGTCCTCAGTCCTCGCGTCTCGCGCACTCACTTTTTCGCCGGCTCAACCACGGTAGTCGCGGCAGGTAAAAGCTCACCCACAACTGGCGTCATTACAGCCGCCGTCCCGGTCGATGCGGCTGCGGCCTTCAAGACATCATGAACAGTGCCGGTAGTGCTGATGTCAGACGGGTGCTGAAGCACGCCATTCTCATCGTAGCGATCGATGGTTATGGCCTCATCACCCAGAATGCCAATCTTGTTATTGCCGACAACATAGGTTTTCGTTTTGCCGGCCACCGTCACTGGATGCGCTGTAAACGGGTTTGTGGAGGCGCACCCCCCCAGGGCGATGCCCACAATCAAAATCAAAACTGTCAGTCGCATTCGATTACTCCCTATTCCATCCGACCATAGGATTCCGGCAATCGGGACGCCGGTAATTCGATACCTTCGCCCTGACGTCCATAGCTTCAACTGCCCATTCCCTACCCCTTACAGCATCTTCGGCTATTGGATTTGTGGATGCTGTATAGTCCGAGCGCGTTGTCATAAAGACTGAATCGCCGAGATAGGTCCACAGCGCGCAGATCTCATGGTCGGAGAGTTTCGAGATGCATTCCCGGAAAAGAGCAGCGCCTGCCCGATCCCCTATCTCCTCGGGGTCATCTAGTCGCATTCGATTCCCCTCTTAGCCATACTCTGAATGAGCGTCAGCCGAACCTTGAGCCCGTTTGCCTTCTTGTTCAGCCGCTCGGATTCGGCTTTATAGAAGTCCCGCTCGTTCACAACCTGCCCAAGCATCTCCATGCGCTCCGGAAGAGGCAACCTGTGTTTCCCGTCGCACCACGAGCAATCAAACTCCCCGTTATTGCGCAATGCGGCGCAGAATTGCTCCCAGGAAAGGCGCGCATCGTATCTGCACGGTTTGGCCGCTTTAGATTCCGCGCAATGATACGAAACGTCCAGCATCCGGACTGGTGTTGGTTCGGGCTTATTCATCCCCGTGCGCGCCCGGAGCCGGGATTTCCTTTTCGATTTCATCCACGAGCTCGTGAGGGGCTTCCTCGATGCTTTTCAGCAAGTCGTCTGCTTCCTGGAGGAGTTCCGTGTGGATCCCATTACCTGCCTCGTGATGCTGGCGCACGGCCGCCACGAGCCTTTTGAAAACGCCGAGAGGTTTGTTCTCTTCTTCCATTGAATTCTCCAGCTAGGGGTTTAGACTGAAGGGGCTTAGGGGTGAACCCTCACTTCGTTCAGGTTCGCGCTAACACTTCGAACCCATGTTAGATGCTTCAAGTTCGCGCCCGATCTGTTGTGAGGGCGCAGGTATTACCTAAAAGCCTTCAGCCTATCTTTTGCTTCAAGCCTACTTGGCCGACTGAATTGCAGACCCTACCGCGTTGCTGGCCGCAACCACGTTGGTTTCGACCACCTTGGCGGCGGCTACCGCATCGGCTTCCGTGAGAGTCCCCGCCTGGTAACCTGTGACGGTTGTGGCCAGCGTATTTACTGCGTTATTCGCGTCGGTGACGGCGGTCGTAACCTTGCCGATAGTCTCGGTGTCGTTTTTAAAGACGGCGCCGACCACGGGCAGGGCATTGATGAGACCCTTTTCAAAATTCTGCCAGTAGGTGAGTACTTCACTCCAGTTGACCGATTCAACCGCCGTCACCACCTTGGCCTCTTCGGTTTTGAGCCACGCGCAGCCGGTAAAGCACAGCGCTACGATCACCAGAATTCCGATAAACTTTTTCATCTCATTCTCCTTGTTAGGGGCTTAGGGGATTAGGCTGAAGGGGCTTAGGCAAAACAATCGGTCCGGAAGTCTTGCCTAATAGCCCTCAGCCTTTCAGTTGCTTCAGCCTGCTCTTCTAGCTGTTATCTTCCTCCCACTCCACCTCGTACCCGAACGTCCCCGACCCCAGGCCCGTGATCGTGTTGTAGACCTGGATCACGTCTGCGGTCCCTCGAAGGATCAAAGGCTTGTCGTTGTTGAGACAGAAGTCCCACACAACCGGCATGGCGATATTGGTTGCCGCCGGAGCCATGACGCCCATGTAGCGCGCACCCATGATCGCGTGAGTTGTCCCGTAGGTGGCCGCAGCGGTGTAGTAGTTGATCACCGCCGTGGCCGTAACATCCTTGGTGTCATGGACACCGATTGCGCCCACGTTGGCCGAACCGCTGCCTGAAACAGTCGTCGATCTCATGAGTTCGAGTTCGGTGAAAAACTTCGTGGCGCATTGACCCCACACGACGATCTTCTTCACCCTGACCGTCATCGTCGCGGACCCGACGATTTCCACCAGGACCGCAGCCGCAGTAGAATAAAACGTCTGACCTGCCGCTCCGGAACGATAGGTGTACTTATTACTTTCCTCGGTGACCAACACTCGCCCGGTGTTGTCCGGCACGAACTGGTTGGTCAAAACATTCGATTGAAAATTTACTGCCATCAGAAACCTCCTTTTTAGGGACTTAGGCTGAAGGGGTGAACCCTCACTTGGTTCGGGTTCGCGCTAACACTTGGAGCCCATGTTAAACGCTTCAAGTTAGCGCCCGATCTGCTATGAGGGCGCAGGTAGTTACTCAGTCCTCAGTCCTCAGTCCTCAGTCCTATGTTCTAGCCGCTCGCCTCCATGCCAGATTTGATCCCCTGGGGGCTGGCGCCGAAGTCGGCTATCTTGTCAACGATTTCGTGCGTGGACATCTCATGGTTAACAAAGCCGGTCTTTTTGAAAGCCGTCCTTGCCGCTGCGTCCATCGGCTGCATGTGAGGCCCCGGGATAACCTCGTCTCCAACTTCGACCGTTTCCCCCGGCTCCCATAACCGCTCATGGATGTACGCCCGCTCCAACAGTTTGTACTTCGCCATCGCTCACTCCGTTCGCAGGCTGAAGGGGATTAGGCCGAAGGGGTTTAGGTACTGCCTAAAAGCCTTCAGCCTATCCCTTGCTTCAGCCTCCTAAAGGTACTGGTTGCTGTAGCCGCTCCGGTAACCCAGGCCTGGTCCGAGCGCCGTCTTGTCGATCACGATGAAAGCCGCGATCGCGCCGGCGGTCATGTTCGCGGTGCCCACCACGTAGTTCATTTGGATGAACTTGGGCAGGGCCGATCCTGTTGCCGCACTTGGCGTCATGGGCGGAACCTTGATTCTCAAAAGCTCGGTGCCGGCGGTAAGGGCCGTCAGCGCATAGGCGATGCTCTGCGCCACCGTGACAAAGCTTCCCGGAGATCCGGAACTGTCAGGCGCATACTGCAACTGCACCTGGAGCGTGCTGCTTGAACCGGTGAAAGCGGTCGTCACCATTACGACCAGCTCCAGATCGTCTCCGATGCCGATGTCTCGGCCATATCCGCTCGCGCTCGATGCAAGCTGGCTCGTGTCGAGAATGTTGGCCGAAGAAGTCGAGCCGACTGTGAAAGTGGATCCGGAACTCACCGCGGTCCCGGAAAAAGCGCCGGCCGAAGAGACGGCGCCGTCCAAAAGTAAAAGTCCATCCATTATCATGACAAAATCTCCTTGTAGGGGCTTAGGCTGAAGGGGCTTAGGGGCTTAGGTACTGCCTAAAAGCCTTCAGCCTTTCCCTTGCTAAAGCCTAAGTGAGTGCCGTTTCGGTATTGAGCAATTGATCACACGTCCGGATCGGAATGCCTCTGAACGTGGTCACGGGCTTTCCGTCGAACTCTTCCATCCTCAAGAGCACGTTGCTCTTGTTCACCGCCTGGATGTCCAGCCAGGTCGAAATAGCACGGTTGCAGTAAAACCCGGCCTGCCCCATGGTGAGCTGCGGTTCGCCGTTCTGGCCGCTTGTCTGCACGTTGCCCGCGCGTGCGGGCTGAATCGGCAGCCTGTGAATCGCGCGGATCATGAGGTTTATGAGGTTTGGAGGAGTCCCGCCCGAAAGAGTCGACACGTCGATGTTGCAGATCCGGACCGCATACCGCCAATCCTTCACTACGATGCCTGCATCCCATTTGTAATGGGTCCGCCAGGCGTAGTAGGGGTTGCTGTTCGAATCGTAGACAGGCGTTTTTCCCATGTCTTCCTGCCGGAAGCCCGCTTTCTGGCCCTTGGGGAAAATCCCGTGAACCGACATCGGCCCCCACATGATGAGCCACATCGACGTGCACGTGCTCGATGTTCCGCCGGCGTTAATGACGTTATTGGCGGTCTGGGAGTTCGAAGTCGATATGCTCGGATACCTCGGCGCAAGTCCCATGAAGGCCGCAGGCGTCGAAGTGATGTTGTTATAGAAAATCGTGGCCGCCATCTGCTGATTCATGCCCTCGAGGAAGGCGAGCTCCTCGGAGAGTCTGAAGGCGCGGTCGTTTCCGGCGAGTGCCACCAGGTCAACATCGATGTCCGAATAGGTCTCGAGCATGCCGCAGGACTCGGTGATCTGCGCGGTTGTCGATTTGCCCCTGGGCACGCCTTGATTGAGCAAGCGCCAGTAAGCGGAAGGCAGTCCGGTTCTGATCGTGGTCTTGTGCCCGGTCGGAAGGTTTCCCTCCACCCAGAGCATGTCGTCCAGGATCTCGTTTGTCTGGGAAAGTAGATTGATGATCTGGGCGATTTTGCCGTCGTCGTCAATCCGCTTCGCCCAATCCACCAGTGTCAATGCAACAGGTCCTATAGTCGCCATTAGTCGCTCCTTTTAGTCGCTTCAAAGGACAGGACTGCGTGCTGAGTGCTGAGGACTGAGTAAAACCACTCATATCTGCGGCCTCGCAAAAGATCAGACGCGAACTTGAAGCGTTTTACGCGCTTCCTCAATGTTTACCCGCGAACCCGCAACGCAGTGAGGGTTCAGTCCTGAACAACTCAGTCCTCAGTCCTCAGTCCTGCTTTTCTTCCATCTTGGGGTACATTGCGTTCAGGAAATCCTTACCCTTGTTCACCGGTCCACCGGTCAAACTCCCCGGCTCCTTCAAAAGATTTCCCATCCTCACGAAGAACTTCACCATGGCGGGGTTATTGCCCGCGCCCGTCATGTTTAGAGCGTCCCGCAGAGCCGCGGCTTCGGCATCGTTTTTGACAAACGGATTTGACTCGCCAGGCTGGAACACCAGCGCGGCGGTCTTTACGGAATCCTGGAACTTTGTTCCACCGATTTCCGGGTCCGCTTTCACATCGGCCTGCCACTTGGTCTGCATCTCCGACCACGCCTTGTACGGGGCCTCGGTCAGAGCCTTTATCCTGTCCCCTCCGAAACTGAGCAGCTTCTGGGCTTGCTCCTGAGTAAGGTCCAGCTCTTTTGCCAGCCCCTTGAACTCAGTCGCGCTCGCTTCATCGAGGCTTGTGCCCTCGGGCATTGTGAATTCCGCATATTCCGCCGGCGCTTTGGGCTCCGGTTTCTTCTCCTCTTCACCCTCTTTGGGTTTCTCTTCGCCTTCAGGCGGTTTCTGTTCACCCTCAGGTGGCTTTTGCTCACCCTCGGGAGGTTTCTGCTCGCCTTCAGGAGGTTTCTGATCTCCGCCAACCAGGGAAGGAGGAGGATTTATTCCCGCCGCGAGAGCGGGCGCTGTTCCTGCATTTCCTTCAGCTTCTGGCATGTCTTTCCCTTTCCATCTTTGCTGTGACTAAAAAGTTATACAGGGCCGGGTCTTGCTTTCTTACGGCCTCTAAAATCTGCCGGTCCGGACTTTTCCTGTGTTCGTCGCACTCCTCGCGCACGTCCTTGTTGAAATCCTTCCAGTCCCCGCTGTGGCCGTGGAAGAGATGGCAATTCAAATATCCGCCCTCTTCGCAAAGCGTGATCAGGTTGAAATCTTCGAGTTCAAGCCCCGGATGAACGTGGAAGGGCACGATGTGGTGCACCTGGAGCTTTCCACCGTTTTCTTTTTTAGCTCCGCACCACTGGCACTCCGGCTCTTTTTCCAGGTGTTCCTGCTCAATCTTGTGCCATTTCGGGCTTCGAAGCTTGGCTACCTTGCCCTTGATTACGTCGTGGATATACTTGAGGTGTCTTTGCATTGCCGAATCCCTCTCCGTGCCCTCTGTGCGGCCTCATAAAAGATCGGCCGCGAACTGGAAGCATCCTACGCGCTTCCGCAGTCGTCACCGCGAACCCGAACGTTGTGAGGGTTCCTGTGGTGAAGCTTTTATGCCCAAAGAAAAAGCCCGCCTTCCGCTGTGCACAGAAAACGGGCTTTCTCAATTCGGGCTGCGCCAGCCGGTGGCCGCCGGGACGCAAAGGTTGTCAGGAATTTTCGCTAAATTTTATCTGTGTCTATCCGTGAACCCTCACTTTGTTGCGGGTTCGCGCTATCCGAACGAACCCTTGTCTGATGTTTCAAGTTCGCGCCCGATCTTTTAGGAGGGCGCATCCGTGTCTGCTTTTGCCTTCTCCTCCTGTTGCGCTTCCACCACCATCTTCATGTAAAGCTCCGGACTCAACCTCGTGATCTCCGCCATCAAATGATTGCCAATGTCCCGCCTGCCTTCATTGAAGGCCATGATCAGGGCATCGGTTGAAAATGAAAGCCGAAACGCCCCGCAGCGAGTAAGCAAACCCCACATCCACATGCGCCCTTCCGGCTCGCCCATGAGCTTTCTAAGAGCCGCTTTCTTTTGCAGATCGCGGGTCTTTTGGCTTTTCTGCCTTTTATTGACCTGCGCCGCATCGCCGGCGTTATATTCTTCCTGCTTTTCGCTCATCAGCTTTTTACTCAGTCCTCAGTCCTGAACAACTCAGTCCTCAGTAGTGTCCGTGCCCCTGAAAGAGTTGATGCCAAAAATCGCGCCAATGGCTTTGCGTTGGATACACGGTCTTTCCAAAAGACCCCCCTGCAACCGCGCCGCCCTTCATGCTCCACTTCATACAGGCAACTTTCGTGAAATGCCCTCCGGCCACCGCTCCGCCCGACATGGAGACTCTGTACAACTGCACATTCGTCCCGCTTTCCGTGAACGATCCGCCCACAACCGCGCCGCCTTGCATAGAAACAGTATACGTAGTTCCACTCTGCGAATGCGTCGTCATCCCGAAAGAACCCCCCGCGACGGCGCCGCCGGACATACTGACGGTGTAGTTGACCTCCCCGTAATAAAACGTGGTGACACTGGCAGCCGGGAGCGTATAGGAAAATGAATTCGAAGATACCGTTACGGGCGTTTGAGGAGCAAGGGATTGGGTCGCAGACGTAACATAGGGAGTTACGCTTGCCGCGCTGAGCCCCCCGGATAGTGAAAAGGTTGTGCCGGCCGCAGAACCCGAGTTCACCGCCACAATCGCGAAATCGCCTCCGGAGGATTTGAACGCGCTTACCGCTTGGCTGCCCGTTCCTCCGGTAACATCTATCCGGGTCCAGCCCGGGCGCACGAACTTGCTCCAGTTTCCCGTTGCATAGGCCCGTAATGGAATGTTTCCGTTTATGTCGGTTAAAGCCGCATTGTCGGTCCCGTTGCCGTTCCCCACCATATCAGTCAGAAACCACCAGACATAAGCGTTGACGTTGGCAACCGCGAGGTAATTGTGAATGATTTGCGCGCAGGTAAGCGCATCGCTCATGCTGCCGTTGTAGCTGCTCGATCCGCTCTGGTTGGAATCCTCGGTCACCCAGACGTGCTTGCCGTAATTAGTGGCGGAAACGATATCGCCATCCCCGGAATAACCGTGTTGCGCCATGATCCCCACATCGGGCGAAACCGATCCGTCGTTCATCGTTGTCGCGGCAAATCCGTCATAGGTGCTCGACCATGACGAGTTTTCCGGAAACATGATCTCAGGAGTGTAGCCCGAAGATGCGATCGCCGAATAAAGATAGGGGATGAAGTCATGAAACTGCTGTGCCGTCCAGGTTGCCGAAGGGTAGCCCTCTGACGCATCCGGCTCGTTTTGCGGGCTGATCGCAGTGATCGTGATGCCGTATCCCGCCATGAACGCCGGATAGGACGCCAAATCCGCCGCATAGTTGGTATAGTTGGTGGAGTTCCCGATGAAGCTTCCGCCATTGTAAAACGACCCGTTGGCCTTCATGGAACCTGGAGGGCTCCAACTCGACGCAAAGATCGTCGTCACACCGCGCGCGGCGGCTTGTTGAGCCACCAGCGGCTCTCCCGTCATAGCTGTTGCACCCGAGGCGACCGTGATGCACTCACTCGCGGGCTGGCTTTCACTCGTCCTCCACGCCTGGCAGGAAGCAAGATCGGGCATGATCTGCGTGCGAAGGATAGAAAGTCCTATGCCCGAACCCGTAAAGAAAAAATCGGCCAACTGAGTTGTAAGAGGAGACACAAAATCGGCACAGGACGCGCCGAACCCGTCAATCGTCTGGTGCGTCACCCCTGCATTTATGGTCCATCCGACCGATGTTGCCGCCTCGGTGAAACTCCCCCCCGCAACCGCGCCTGCCATCTTTACAACATGGCCGGCAACCTTGGTAAAACTTCCACCGGCAACGGCCCCGCCGGACATGGACGTCGTGTAGTTCTGGGTCCCGTGATTCTCTACTACTGTGAAGCTTCCGCCCGCAACCGCCCCGCCCGCCATTGAAACGACGTGGCCGGCCTTCTTGGTAAAGCTCCCTCCCGCGACCGCCCCGCCACTCATCGAAGTGGTATATTGCTGGGTGCTGGCCGCTGGCTTGAACGCCGCTGCAAAAGTTACGAAGTTGGGACCCCCGGCCTCGGTTAAATCGAAGGTGCCGGATATGCTTCCATGAGTAGCTTGAACAAGATACTCGTCTGCAACCCAGTTTCCCGGTGTAAGCTGACTTCCAGCAAGCGTTGCCGCCGAAAAATTGGTCCCGTGGCTTAAAGCGGAATTATCGCCGTTGTGCTGGAGACAAACCGTGACCGCGTAAATGAGGTCTCCGTCTATGGAAGTCGAAATCGAAGTCGAAGACAGAGCATCCGTTCCACCCGAAGCACCACCTTGATACTGTTGAGCGCTGCTGTCCCCGGGACTCGAGGTGGCACAACCGGAAAACTCCCCGATTATGACTATAATGCCGCTGTTACTGGCCCCGTAAGAAATGTTGATAGTCTCCGAAACAGCTCCCTTGGTATTGACGAGAGCATAAAGGACCGCCCCCTCCGCCGCACCGCCGCCCAGGTAATAGCTTTGAACAGCGCTTCCGAAGGAGCCGTTCTGCGTGCCCGAAACCGTCGGGACGGTCCCGGCCCCCGCATCACCCCATACAACGACTACGGTCAAAAGGCTGTTGGGGGTCAGGGTAGACGTGTACGCAAGAGAGGTAACCGTCCCGGCCGAACTGTTTGAGGTACCCTGCAGGCGTGCGGGCGCAGCTCCACACACGCAGGGATAAAGCAAAACGCCCAACAGGGCTATGATGACCGCCAGTTTTTTCAACTCAGTCCTCAGTCCTTTTGCTTCACTCAGTCCTGACTTCCTAACTCGCCGGCGTTCCCCAGCTCAACTGAATGATCGGGGTCAACACTATGTTGTCCCCGTTGTTCGCGGGCGTAAAGCTTTGCCCGAAGGTCTCCGCCGTTACCACGTCGGGGCAGCCCGAACCCGCGCCGCTGCCCGTGCAGCACGCCGAAGGAACACCCGCCGCCGTGCAGCCACCGGCCGCCTGGGCGTTGGTGACGTAATAGCCGTACACCGTCCCGTTCGTGGTGAGCGCCCCCGTGAACGTAATGGTTTGTGCCGCATATGCGGCCTGGTAAATGGAACTCGACTGGCTTACGGTCCAGGACCCATTTGTCAAGGTGACCGATGAATAGCCGCCCCCGGTGCACTCTGTAAAAGATGCCGGGGTCACTGAATCGGTAACGCTCGTAGACGTGCAGAACAAATGAACGGTAAGAGTCTTGCTCGCAGGAAAACTGTTGTTGAAGTACGCCGACAACATATCGGCGGCCCCGTTGTTGTTGAATTTCATCGCTGCTTCATCTGCGACCATAAAGCAAAAGAAAGCGGCAACAAAAGCCAAACACACGAATAATTTTTTGAAACTGGCCATCCTAGCCTCCCCTGTAGATCCGGAGCCGCCATCCCTGGCGTAAGACTCCTCGAAAGTTGTTGATTGTGCCTTCTAATTCACCTTATAGGTAAACGGTTTCCCATCGTTTAACGGCGTTGTGGTAAGTGAAACAAGCCAGTTCCTGTACCGCAAGTAATAGCTGCCGATCTTGAGACCGCCCTTGTGCCAGCCCAAATTGTTCAAACACTCTTGGGCTTGTTCATCTTCACCCGCAAAGAGCTTGCACTGTTTGCATAGTTGCTCGAAATCCCCAGCCTCTCTGAAATGTACAGTAGGCGTGAACTGATAAGGATTCGTCGATACGGCAAACAATCCGGCGAATAATAGGACCATCGCAAGAAACGCTAAAAGGATCGCTCGTCTCATTCTAAAGCCCCTCCATGTTTGTCTAACTGTAGAAAGCCAGCGTAATGACACAGGGTCCACCTGGAATAAGGCCGATGGATGTTGCGCCGTTCAGTTGCCGTACAAGCGGGTTGAGCTCGGGAATGGTCCCGGCCCCTGCAGCCTCAGTCGCCGTCACGGTCGGGACTGCAATGGTAGTCCCGTTGCTTGTCGCATTGAGCAGCATGTAAAAATCCGTGTTGGCCGAAGCCTCGAAGAGCACGAAATTTGCCCCGCTCGGCACGGTCACGTATTGCGCGGTGCTTGAGGCAAAAACGTTAACGTAGATCGTGTCGCTCTGCTGCATGGCGGCAACGATCATGTTTCCCATCGCGTCGATTCCCTGCTGAAGCCTTATCATTGTCGCTCCTTCAATTAGGTCATTAGGCTGAAGGGGCTTAGGGGTTTAGGCAGTACCTAAATGCCTTCAGCCTGTCTTTTGCTAGCCGCTTCCGGCTCCAATCATCTTCTGCAGCGCGCTCTGCCCGCCTCCCACGTCTGTCTCGCTCAAAGTCTTCGCCCCCTGAACCCCCGCCATGGAAAGTTGCGCCGCCTGCTGCATCTGGGCTTGCTGCAGCCTCTGCTTCCTTAAAGCGTCCCGCTTCTGTTGCGCCACGATCAACTTCTGGGTCACTCCAATGAGGTCCGCGTACTCTCTCACCGTCTCGTCCATATCGATATTATCGAGGACCTCGGGTTTTGCGGCGGCAAGATTTCCAACAAACGCCACCAGGCGCTCGATACCCGTGGTTGCCGTGCTCTTCTGCGCATCGGCAAGGGTCGATATGGTTTCGATCTCTAACGCCCTGTTTCGTATTTCCGGAGGCGCTGGAGGGATAAGCCCGGCCCGGGCCATCATGGCAAACACGCGGTCTATGAAAGGATTTATGAGCTCGAACTGGCTGCGCTCCAAAAACGGCCCGAGCATCAGCATCTTCTCTTCTTTTCGCGCTATGATCTCGGTTGCGGTCCGCACGTTATCGAGCTGGCTGATCATAAGGAAAAGGTCCGCGAAGAAGGCGGAGTTGATCCTCTGCTCTGCCTTCGCTATCTTTTCCTCGATGCCGGCAATATTGGGAGGTACCTCATAGGCCGGCTTAAATCCGCTTTGAGGCCCCATGTTGGTGACATACGTGACCCCGCCAGGTAGCAAAGAAGCCGGCTCGTTTTTCATCTCGATGCCGGCAACCATCGGCGGGTTGACAACTTTGTCAATTGCCTGGGCGCATCTCTTCTCCATCTGCTGGAGCATCTTGGAGCTTGCCAGGGCTTCCATGCCCGGACTTCGGCCGTAGGAATCGTTTCCGATCACATGCCACCTGGGCGCGCAAAACGGCAGCTCGTGATACCCCTTGAGCTCGAGCACCAGAGTTTGGCTCTGCCCCCATTCCCAGATAACCGACCGGTATTTGCGGCCCTTGAGGCCCGGTATCTGAGGCGCCCGGTCGTCGTTTGGCTCGATTGCCTGGGCGATGTTTACTTCTTTATCGAGCTGGCCTGATTTATAAAGACTCTTGACCGTGGGACTGCAAGCCTCATATCCAAATCTTTCCACAATCTGTCCGGTTGCGAGTACGTACTCCCGATAGAGAGTATCGATCTGATTACGGCCGCTTGACGCGAGATAGTATTCGCCCGCCGTGAGCGTCTGACACCTGATGACGTCTTCATAGTCCTCCTCGATGAGAGTACAGCCCGTCCCAAAGCACCCCAGTTCCTCATAGATGACATGCAGCGCGTTATAAGCGTTGCTCTGGCTTAGGACCGTCAGGATCCGCTTGGTCACCTCGTCAAGCCAAAGGCGTACAGGAGTATTGTCAGATACATCCATATCGCGAATAGAGAGCCGAAACCAGGGCCTCGCGGGTGACGTAAGTCCGGCCATAAGGCCGGCCGCCAATGTTCTAAGCGCAAAAATCGGAGTCTCATTTATAATCCTCGATCCAACTGGATCGCCCCGGGTTGCCTGGTTGGGCGTCATGAGATACCGGCCGCGCCTTGGCAGAATGAAATCGGACAGTTGCCTCCAGTGCTGCCAGTAGCTCCAGCGGTCAACCCGCATGCCAACTAAGCGCCGGTCGACGTAGCGCCGAAGGTCCGAGATCTGCGGGACCTTATGAAGTTGTGATACCAGGGGAAACGTTTCGCTCATTTATTAGATATTCCCGCCCATGTTATGTAACATTGCTCTTTCTTCCTGCTCCCCGCTTCCCGCTCCTCGCTTCATCCCCCTAACAGCGTCTTCCCTGACCCCGTCGTATTCGCCGGCGTCTGCAGCCCTTGCGGACCCGTCAGTATCGTCTGGCTTGCCCCGTACGCGGCGGCAGCCAGGTTCTTTTGATTTTGCCCCGCAGCCTGCACGCCCGAGTCAGGTAAACTCGGCGGAGGCGCTGGAGCTGGCGGAGGCGGTGGAACTGAAGGGGCTGAACCAAAGCACATGGCTTAAAACCTCCACTTAAGCGACTTTTCGATTTAGGAATTAGAAAATTTAGGGAGTTAATCCCTCAATGCCTCAATTCCGCAAAGCTTCCTCAATTTGTTTTAATGGCAACAGCATACCACGCCGGAATTTGGCCCTGCAAAACGGCATCTAGAAGCGGCAACCAGAAGCGGCAATAGAAACGGCAATAGAAGCGGCAAAATACAGGAAAGGAAAGAATTTTTTGCGGGCGGTGGGACCGTTGTCGGGATTGCCGCATGGGATCGCCCCCGGATCACAGTCTGCACCGGGTATCGATGGTCTGTCTCCGCCTCTTCTGTCTCCGCTCCTGAGCTTTGCGCCGATTGCCTCGAATTGCTCAGACTGCCGCGTATCCGGGCCGTTGAACCTTGCAAGCCCCCACTCGCCCCGGGGAAAAGAGTAGAGCACCCATCCATATGGGTCCAAAGAATATCTGGCCAGACCGGGTGCCAGTTGCCTGTGGTCTTTCGAGTTCGGAGTTTACAGCTTAGAGTCCAGGGTTTTCAATTTCGACACTCCCATAAAATGGCAGCGAGGCATGGAAACTGGGACCCGCCTCGCGGGTGGGCGAGTAGACTGACGTGATTGGTGCTGTGCTCGCGGCACAGCAGGGTTCTCGAGGCTTCGCGGCGCGGTTCGCCGGGGCCCCGCCTTGTTTAGTCGTGGTAGTAATGGTCAAGAGGAGGCGGACCATCGAATAGGAATCTTTGGCGCGAAGCCTTTTTTGAGCGTGAGGGTATAGGCACACTCCGGGCACTCCCAGACTCGCCCAATCTCCAAAACCTCCAGTAAATCAAGCTCCATGCCGCAGCGCTCGCACTTCATCTAATCATTCCCCGATTCTTCCATTGTTTCAATTCCACAGTTACCGGCCCCTCTCTCCAAGAATTTCTCACCGCAGCGGAGCAGAGATTAGAATCATCTGGTTTTGGTTTTTCTTGTTCGTTCGGTCGCTTTCCTCTGTGTCCTGTTCTTGTTCGGACCATGTACTGTCTATGTTGTGAAATGGTTTTTGCGCCTCTGCGATGAATTGGTTCATTCGGTTTAATCAGGTTTAAGTAGGATACCACTGAGGGAATTTGCCTTGCAAAACGGCAACCAGAAGCGGCAACCAGAAGCGGAAATAGAAACGGCAAAAATAAGCGAAAAAAAGCACGAGGGGGTGAAGGGAAACGGGAAAAGCGAGGTGTTAATAAATATATTAGAGATTGAAAGGCCGGCCGTGAGAGCAGTAAGTGGAAAGACCGACGCAGAGGAGATGAAAGTTGAAAAACACTACCCTAAAACCTGCCACGGACCAGATCCGGAGATCTTTGCGCTATTAATGAGTAGTTTCTTGAAGTTCTGCTACGAAAAAAAGGGGCGCCCTTTCATGGTTTTGGGTGTCCCACGCGACGGATCTTCTTGCCACGGAACGCTCACAAGGGTCTAAGCTACGGTTCATCTGCGCGTATTGTTACCATGCAGCGGGGACATAATGAACTGCGGCGAATCGATTTTTGTCATTTGGTTGCGGCCGAGGGTTGCGCTCTGTTTTCTTCTAGCATCCGGAGCAGATCACCCCTCTGCGGTGGAATTATTTTGTCTGCAGTACCTTTCGAGGATTTATCAAGCATAAAGCTCACGTTTGAAAGTTTAAACATCCTTATGATACTCTCGAGCAGCTTGGCAACTAGCTCTACCTGTTCCGACTCTTGTGGAAAATAACAAGAGTTCTGATTTGACGAATAGACGTATTTGAGCCAACCGCTTTTCCACTAACAACTATTTCCGATGCTGCCACTTTCTTGAGTCCGAAGAAAAAGTTGCAAGATTATTCTCGACGCGCCACATATGCTAATAAAGGCGTTGCCATCTGGGCCGAGATGCCTGTTTATGGAGGAAATCAAACAGAAAATCCAGTCAGCGAAGGAGTTGCATCGGTTTGGTTCGCGGGGAAAACATCGATATGTGATTCTGGAGATCGCAACAATTTAGAGTGAGGACCGGCGCGAGAATAAAGGTCGCCAGTCGGTGCTCGCTTTTATTCCTTTTATTCGTTGACTTCAGAAATTACTGTGTTTAAAATACGACGCTGAAAAGAAGGAGTTTTACTCTACGATTTCGAAGACGATTTAGATTTGCCCTCGATTATCGTCATACAAATCCGTAATGCCTTATTGAGGCTATCTCGGTGAGTTTCCTTTCACCTTTATGGTCGAGCAGGATCTGCCGGATCGCATCCATTTGAAAAGGACAAGCATGAACATCTTTGTAGGGAGCCTCTCATTCAAGACAACAGAAGAGGAATTGCTGAAGGAATTTGGCGCATTCGGCGAGGTAGATTCTGTCAAAATCATTCTGGACCACGAGACTTTCAAATCGCGGGGATTTGCTTTCGTTACTATGCCGAACAAGGATCAGGCAGCGGCAGCAATTGCCGCATTAAACGGCAAAGAGATAAACGGCTTCGCTCTTAAGGTAAACGAAGCTAGACCCAAAGAATCCGGGGGAGGTCCTGGTCGCGAGCGTAGCGGGACCGGTTATGCGAACAGTCATCGAACCGGGTCCGGTTTTGGCTCAGGCGCCGGCTCTGCAGGCGGCGGCTACAGAAGAGAGCGCGCGAGTAGTTTAATTGACGCTAAAGACCTTGATATCTACGACACTAAAGGCGGTCGGAGCGGGTCGCACGGCAAGAAGGGCCGAGGTGGTGGTAGCCATGGTCCAGGTGGCCGGTCAGGCAAGGGCGGATCTTCGTACTAAATGCCCAGTTGCCCCACACTCTAAGCGGGACCTTTTCCGATCGCATGCAGATGTATGCTATTCTGGTTCGAAGTGTTGCTAAGGTGGTCACTCAGCGCTCCGTAGGTCCCTATCGCATATCCGAAAAATGACTTAATCCTCATCTCTCATAAGATCAAACCTGCAATATCAACTTGAAGGCTTATCTTTCAGGAAATGCCGCATGCGGGGATGGCGGGTGGCCCCGAACTGCCCAGGGCGGTCCTTTTTACCTTTCTCTTGCCTTTTTCAGTAGGATATTGGATGATCCGATGCGCTTCGGCATGCCCCAAGGACTTTTTCGGGCAGAATCCGACCCTGAATGCGGTTTCGGATGCATAGCGCACAACTTGATGCATTATTGCGGCAAAGGATACAAAATGAAGCGAGCGCTCATCACAGGTATAACCGGTCAAGACGGTTCCTTCCTGGCTGAATTATTACTGGGCCGTGGCTATGAAGTGCATGGAATTATCAGAAGGGTAGCCATGGAAGTTCCGGAACACAGGCTTTGGCGCCTCAGACACATCATGGACAAGCTTATCCTCCATGCAGCATCCCTTGAAAGCTTTGCGAGCATTTTCAGGGTGTTCAACCTGGTCCAGCCGGACGAGTGCTACCATCTGGCTGCCCAGAGCTTCGTCAGCTACTCCTTCGAGGACGAGTTCTCGACGATCAATACCAACATAAACGGAACCCACTACGTATTGGCCGCAATTAAGGAAGTCTGCCCCAATTGCGGGTTCTATTTTGCCGGATCGAGCGAAATGTTCGGCAACGCGGAGCAGACTCCTCAAAACGAGCATACCCCATTCTTCCCGCGGTCTTCTTACGGGATATCGAAGCTCGGCGGGTTCCACCTTACCAGGAACTACCGTGAAGCCTACGGTGTACATGCAGCGAGTGGGATCCTTTTCAATCATGAGTCCCCCAGGAGAGGTCTCGAATTTGTGACCAGAAAAGTCTGTCATACCGCAGCAAGGATCAAGTTGGGACTGGCCAAAGAGCTGCGGGTGGGAAACCTTGAAGCGAGAAGGGACTGGGGGTATGCGGGCGACTATGTTCAGGCCATGTGGCTGATGCTTCAGCAAGACAGTCCGGATGACTTTGTAATAGCCACCGGAGAAACTCACAGTGTCAAGGATTTGATCGAATTGGCCTTCTCGCACCTCCATCTGGACTGGAAGGACTGGGTGGTCGTTGATAAGAGGCTCTATCGGCCTTCAGAGATTCACGAACTCAGGGGAGACTATTCTAAAGCCAGGAAGCAACTCGGTTGGGAGCCCGGCATGTCCTTCGAAGAGCTCACACGCACAATGGTCGATCAGGATTTTGAGCAGTTAAAGAACGCGAGATCATGACGATTAGGATTCCAACCACAGGCTGTTTGAATGGCACAAAAAAATACGCTTATCTTTGCCCCAACCTATAACGAACAAGGAACCATAAGGACACTCATCGATGCGCTCCTGGCGCTGCCGGTGCGATCCGATTTATTGTTCGTGGACGACAGCTCCACCGACGGCACGACTGAGTATCTGCGCTCCGTTGCAGCGGTCGAACCGAGGATTAATGTTATCGTCAGACCAGGCAAGCTCGGCATCGGGTCCGCCCATAGGCTCGGATGGCTCTATGCGCGAGTCCACGGCCATTCCCGCATTGTCACGCTGGATGCAGACCTCTCCCACGACCCACAGGATGTGCCGCGCCTTCTCGCCGCATTGGACGCCGGCGCCGACGTAGCAGTCGGTTCCCGGTTCTGCCCCGGCGGACGAACCGATTATCGGGGCTGGCGGCGCTTTCTGAGTCACACTGCAAATCTCATAGCCCGCCTGGTTCTGCGGCTCCCTGTAGCCGAGCATACGACTTCCCTTCGTGCTGTCCGGTTGGACCGCGTTCCGCCAGGTTTGGTCGAATCGGTTAACGCCAATGGCTATAGCTTTTTCATGATCTGCATCACCCGTCTTGCGCGCGAGGGACCGATCATTAAGGAGGTCCCCATCCACTTTCACGACCGTCAGCGTGGATCTTCCAAAATGCCGAAGACTGCCGTCGCGCAGGCGATACTCAGTCTTGCTCGGCTTGCATTGGAGCGGCGTCCCGCCGAGCCGCTCGGGATTCCTCAGGGGTCTGAGCGGCAATGCCCGGCCTGCGGAGGACCCTACCGTACATTCGTTGCGCCGGCCCAATTGCTCTGCCTGCAATGCATGGGGACCGGGAATTCAGGATTCGGGGATCAAAACGAGTAAAGCTTCCCAAATTCCTGAATTCCCATAATAAGAAATTGAGGAATTCCTATGTATATTGAAGGATCGACATCCACAGGTTCTTCTTTTGCTGCATTCAGACGGCTGTGGGCACAGATGTCCCAAAGCGCTAGAATCGGGATGTTGGCTATCCTGGCTTTGGGGGTTTTTCTTCGCGCCTTTCGTCTGGATACTTTCGAATTCAAGTTCGATGAGCTGGAGGCAATCACTGATGGACTCGCTGCCCCAGCTCATCACTGGTGGATCGAGCATGGCGCGGTGTCCAGCGTCGGTGTCCCCTTTGGGCCAGTTTTCACCTATATCATGGGCCTGCTGTCAGCCGGCAGCGCCGATCCGTACACCCTTACGGCTTTTTTCCTAGCCGTGAATATAGTCGTCCTCATGCTCTCGATCCCTTTCTTTGCCACATTCGCCAAGGACCGGACACAGTTCCTCCTTTGCGTATTTCTCTTTTCATTATCACCCTATTTGATCATCTTCAGCCGGAAAATCTGGCCGCCAAACCTACTGCTGCTTTTCGTAATTCCACTGGTACTGATGATAGTCAGGGTTCGCGAAAAACCCCATCTTTTCCTGCCGATAGGCCTGTTTTCCTCAGTTGTGCTCCAGCTACACCACAGCGGCGTATTTTATGTAATCCTGCTGGCCTGCTTTGCCGCCGCCTCATTCAAACTTGGCCCAAACGAGCCGGCAACCAGGGCGGCTAATCGTCCAAAAACCACCCTGCTGTGGGCGGTAGGCGGTTTTATTGCGTTCTTGCTGCCTCTTATTCCCTATGTGAGCTTCTTTTTCCATCATTTCCAGAAGACCGGCATTACAAACTTGGCGGCAGACAGTCCAAATTTGTTTTTGGCAATAAGCGCGATTAGGTGGCTCGTCTGGACTGCGACAGGAAACCATTTCTGGCCCGCCCTGCTTTCCGGAAGCAATAGCGCATGGAACTGGCCCGTTCCACCTTTTCCCTCCGCAGTCCTGATTTTTTGTTATTTTCTCGCGTTTCCGTTCTTGTTGGGATTCTTCAGCTATGCCAAAGCGGCCGTACAATATTTTAGACGTACATCACCCGGTCCGGCAGCGCGATCCGATCTGAAGGACCTGCTTTGCCCACTTTCCATCGGGTATCTTTTTCTGATCTACTTAATCCTCAATGTTAGGGTGCATACGCATCATTACACGATCATACTTCCTTTTTTAATCCTGGCCCTCTCCAGGGGAATTCTGGTCCTTCATGAATATGCAAAATCATGGACAAGCCCTGTCAGGATCTTGCTGTTTGCCGGGTTGATCTCGTATACGCTTCAGTTCCCTTTTGTTCTCTCCTTTGTTGACGCAAATAACGGCGCCACCGGGGAATACGGCGTCTCCTACCGCGAACAGAGAAAAGCCGCCCAAAAGATTGCCTCTTTGGCCGGACGAGCAGAGATCAGGGTCAACCCGGTTGAGGTTGAATCGAAACATTTCTTGAGACCTACTGGCGGCAAAGAACTCCAGGATACAATAGCATACATTTGTTGGGTCGAATTCGGAACGAAAGTTCTGTTTAACGAAAGCCCGCAACCAGGCGCCAGGGAATTGAAGTTCAATAATGCGGTAAGGAAACTGAAGCTTGAGATCAAGTAAACGTTCGCCGCTGTTCATAATGTCCCCGCTGCATTGAGGAAATACGCGCAGATGAACCGTAGCTTAGCCTCTTGTGGAAGTCCTGTGGCAAAAAGATCCGTCGCACCGGATACGATGCATTGTGGTGTAAAAGGGTTTCTATAGCAATCATGAGCCAAAATGTTAGCCGCAGAGAACTGATTTTGGTCTTAATGGTGAGCCTGACAGTGGCGCTGGTGAGCGCGCGGCCTTACGCAGGAGCGTGGAACGACGGCAGCCGCCTGGCCCTTGTCGAAACTCTGGTGGATTTCAGAACGCTGTCCATTGACCGGTCAATTTTTGTCGATCCGGCCAGAGCCGAAGGAACTGGGGCCAAACCTTATCCGCCACAGCGACGGGATCTCATAGAAAGCGGCACGCTTGACAAAGTCCTGGTCAAAGGCCGATTCTATTCCGATAAACCCATGGTCCCGGCCCTTTTCATGGCCGCCGCCTATCAGATCCTGGAGTGGACCACTGGATTACAGGCCCGCTCGCGGCCCGACCTGTTCGTCTATGCGATGACCCTCATTTCCTCAGGATTGGCGTATGTGGTGGCCGTGATCTGCACTCACTTGTTAGGGCGCAGAGTATTAACCGGAAGCTCCATGGCGCTTGCCGTGACTATCAGTTTTGCCCTGGGTTCATCGGCGCTAGCGTATGCCAGACAGGTAAACAGCCATGAGGAATTGCTCGCCGTGGCGTCTGCTTTGATGGTTTGCCTCCATTCCCTGCCCCAGCGGCTTCTTCAGACCCCCTCGCCCAGGGGATTGCTGGCAACCATGGGGCTGCTTACTGGCCTAGGTTACTCCATGGACTTTGCCGTCGGTCCTCTGCTCCTGATTGCTATTCTGCCCTTGATAATCTACCGATGCCGTGTCATCGGGCGAAGAGGCCTGGGCTTAGTCACCCTATTTTTCCTTTCCGCTCTTCCATTGATCGTCCTGCATCATGCACTCAATTATCAAATCGGCGAGACATTCCGCCCAGTCAGCACCGTTGCCGAGTATCTTTTCTGGCCTGGTTCACCCTTCGACTTCAGCAACGCCACCGGCCACTGGCATCATACCAGCATCTGGCGCGGCACGGCTTACGCGCTGGGACTTTTGTTTGACAAAAAGGGCTTCCTTCTGCACCAGCCCGTATTGATCCTTGCATTTTTGGGCGGCATCGCGCTGATGGTCAGAAAACGAGCGCTCCTGCCGGAGTTGCCGGAGATGCTCTTTTCGTTCGCCTGGAGCGGGGCTGTCTGGCTGGTCTTTGCATTGGGTTCCAACAACTCTTCAGGGATATGCGCCACTATCCGCTGGTTCGTGCCTCTGCTCGCGCCCGGCTATTATGTGCTCCTGATGGTATTGCGTTATCGGCCCGATCACTACCCTGAGTTTTTGGAGCTCGCTGCCGGCGGTATGCTGCTCTCAGCCCTGATGTGGTACTATGGTCCGTGGATGAGGCTGGTCCCAGGATTTTGGTACATCCTGGGAGCAACTCTGCTCGGCTGGGGTGTGGTCGTGTTGCGCCAACCAAAATCCCCGGGTTGCATCTAGTCCAAGTTCATTCCACGCTTCAATAATCCGTTCCGATTTGACAAGGGAATCAAAATCCTGGCATGCTGAGCCGCCGCCATGCTTGCGAAGCATCGCGGGAAGCTCTGGGGGGCTCTTCCTCCACCTGATTCAGGGTGGCCTGCTTCAGGATGCTCGCCAACGTGCCGGCGGGATATCAACGGAAAGATTTCACGGATTTTCGGCCTGTCCCACATCGACCCATTCAGCAAGCATCGCCGCATAACCGGGTTCGAGATGATCCTTGCAATAGGCAAAAACATTGCCGATTGAAGTGGTCAGGTGCGCAATGTCGCGGTACGGAAGATTGCCCGTCAGCTCTTTGAGGCATAGTGCGATCTCGACGTCGCTTAAATTGAAAGGAGAACATTGAAACAGAGCGAGTGGGACCGGACGCCGGCATGCCCGCGAGTGTTCCCGGATCACCCCGGCCATCATCGCAAGCGGCCCCTGGCCTTTTAGCAGCAGAACCCGTGCGTAAGCGCCGGTTATGAAGTGTTCGGAGAAATACCAGGCGCCGCCCGAGTCGTCCTGGATCACCTTTATATCGTCGTGGCTGAGGACGGCTTGCTGGAGGAGCGTGAGAAGTGGGGGTGCGGGCTGTGGATACATTGTCTGTGTCGCCGCCGAAGCCTGCTCAGGACGCCGATCCGGGGGCAGTGATCTCGACGCTCCGCTAGGCGGGTTCCATTGCTCTTCAATATCCGCCAATGAAAGCAGCTTTCCCGCTCTGCTGCTTTCCCTTATCAGTTCGGCAACTTCAACGGCTTCCATCACGCGATGAGCCCCTTTTTACCCAGATCCCCGGCAACACCCGAAAGCCCCAGCCTATGGTAGGTTTCTCTGGTGGGAGAGCCGGTCTCCCTGTGCCAGCCAGTTTCTTCATAAAACATATCCATCGCTTTTTCAATGTCGCCTTTGTCCATCTGAATTGTACCCACGGTGAAGGGCGCCTGGCCTTTATCGTCCCTATAAACCCAGTCCGGAACAGTATCGTGCTTCTTGCGCATCTCTTTTGTTCCCATGCCCCGGATGGTGATGGCACGATGGAGCACGAATATACGTTCGGCGACCTCATCGAGTTCATGACGCGACTTTTTGTCCCCGGTAACAAGACCGTAGAGCAGGGACTCGATTGTATCGTCCCCCTTATAACCGCGCTCCTTGAGCGGCGATGCGGACCACGGCCCCATCCAGTTGCAAAGGGAAATCGAGTCGTGCAGTTCCTTTCTCAACAGCGACCATTTTGCCATTTTGGCCTTATAGACGTTCATCGGCGTGAACGCGCCCGGTGCATCGACCGCAGTCTCTGAGCCCCAAAGCTCTGCAGCCAGTTTCTTCTGGACCTCCAGCGGGAGCCCGTTTCGGGTGAAATTGCTGTGGGAATGGCATTGGGCGTCGCGATTGTATTGCGTGTTGATAATAACCCCGCATTGGCCCGCATCTTCGTTTGAATGATGCTTTGGATGCCCGAGTTTCCAGTATTGCAGGTTGTGGTCGCTCTTCCAGTCCGCTTCGGCAATTCCCCACTGCTCCACCATGTATCCGGTCCCAAGCCCCAGAGCCGTTGCCAGCTCGCCTTCTCTTTTGGCGATCCTCGGAATGAGTTCGAACAAAAAGGCCGGATCTCCCTTTTCAAACTTATCCCAGGAATAACTCCGGAATTCCTCTTCACCCACTTTGCTCTTAAAAATTCCTTCGTAGTAGCACTTCTGAAAGTCTCGCTGGAGCTGGCCGTAGTTGTTCCAAACGCCCAGGTCGTCGGCAAGGTGCATGCCCACCATGCACGATTCAATGGACGTCTGGCCCCGGGGACCATCCGGAAAGCTCTTGAAAAAGGACTTCCCGAAGATCAGACCGCTACAGGTGTTTTGACCGGTTTCCGGGATGCCGTACTTCGAAGAAACGGCCGGAACTTTGATTATGGTGTGGCACCGAATGGGACAGCCGGTACAGCCGTTGCCCCTTACGGTATACCGCCAGGCCTTCTCGCCCAGAAAAAAGGCGGCATTGTTTGTTCTATAGGCAATTCGATTGAGATTGTGCGGATCGCAAGCTCCGGTATCGATGGGCGGGCTTGCGGCGCCCCACTGCCGCCCGCTCGATGCCAGCCATTGGGAGGCCGGGTTATAGTGTTCCGCCCAGGGCTGCGGGCTGTTGGGCACCACCATCTGGTTGTTGGCGCCCAGAAGCGAAAGATGGTACTTGACCGCCTTTTCCCAATCTTCTTTGTTTCCGGCGATATGTATACTGCCTGTGCCCCGGACGCCGATGGCCTTCAGGTTCTTTGAGCCCAGCACCGCGCCGCCTCCGGCAGAATGAGAAACCGAGTTGATGATAACGGACATGGGCACCATGTTCTCACCGGATTGACCGATCGCGGCCACTGCAGCCTCAACATCCGTATGCCTAGAGATTTCATATGTGGTTCGCCTTATGCCCTGCCCCCAAAGCCCGCGGGCATCCCTGATTTCAGCCTTTCCATCGACAATCGCGAGCCACACGGGATGGTCGGCCCTGCCTTCAACGATGACGGCATCGAAGCCCGCATATTTTAGCTCCGCCGCAAAGTGGCCGCCCATGTGCCCTGTAGCGACCAGGTGTTTCGGCCAGCAGGTCGGCCACAAAGTGGTGATAGCGGTCCTTCCGTTACAGGGCGCGCTGGTGCCGGCCAGAGGACCGGTGGCAAAGACGATTTTGTTTTCAGGGTCCAAAGCCTTTACACCCGCCGCAACTTCATCCCAGAGAACCTTGTAGCCAATTCCCGTGCCTCCGATATAGTCCTTGTATTTTTCGACGGTGTCTTCCGTGGTAATGCGTCCGCTAGACAAGTCAACCCGCAGGACTTTTCCCGCCCATCCGCCATATTGAGCCATTGTGCACACCTCTTTCCGCTGCTTTTATTTATGGCAGTCCCCGCATGCCAGGGGCTTATTCAGAGCGGGAGTTATCCGAGGCGGCACCTTGCCGATCAGGTCAACCCAGGACACATATGCCAGGGCCTCCGCCGGACAGGCTTCGACACACTTTGGCTTGCCGTCACACAGAAAACATTTGGTAGCCCTGGTCGTTTCCGGATCGAACGAGATCATCTCCCACGGACAGGCCTTCATACATACTTTGCAGCCGGTGCATTTGGCCGGATCGATCACTCTGGCGTTCGTGGGTGGTTTCACGTCGATGGCTGCATTGGGGCAGGCATCGGCACACGGGACAGGATGGGACACTGTTTGCAAAAGTCCTGAATGATCAGCCCGGTGCCCCAGTCGCCATGGCTCCGTTGCCCTGTATAGAGCCCCGATGGACCGAAATTCTGATTTCGACTCACTTTTATGCGCGATAGGGAGGAGGACGATTTCCCGTCATTATAATCGGTGCAGGCGAGTTCGCATCTGCGGCAACCGACACATCTGGTAGGATCTGCGACAACCAGTCCAAGGGCCTGCTCTGTGATTATCAACGGGGCGCTCGCTCCGCCTGCCGTCCCGAAGCAGGCCCATGATGCCAGCCCGGCGACCGTAGCCCCGCAAAGCTTGAGAACCATCCTTCTTGAAAGAGGTCGCCCGGGTGCGATGATGCTTAAAACCCGCTCGGCGATTTCGTCGGTTTCAATCGGCGGCGTCATCTCGAAGGTTTCCTCCCTGGTAATTCTTCACCAGTCGCATTCCCCAAATGCCCAAGTATAATAACCTTGCGAAATTGATCCGGCAACGTGTTTAGCTACAGCCAGGGCCACGTCAAAACTAATGAAAATATTATTTTGAGAATGTTGAACGAGGTGGTGTTCCAGGAGAAAGAGACATGTTGGGCAAAAGGAAGGTCTTCGATGAACTTGCCGCATAGATTCCAAGTTCTGCCGGAAACATCCGATAGATCTCAGGGATTGAACCGGATACGGCCAAAGCCTTGGCGTAGAACCAAAGTCCTCTTGAGCGGTTCTCTTACATCAGGGGTAAACTCTGCAGAGTTATAGTATCCCAAAGTTGGAAACCCAGCTTACAAGCCATTCTCCATCCCTGCAAACCATGCATCTCATGTAGTCGCATAATTCAGACCCATCGGAATGCTCTTCACCGTCAAAGATGCAAATGTTTTTCTCCATCTCACGCCTCCCACACGGCTCACAATTGTTCATGGAACCCCGTTCGCTGTAATTGTAATATAAGCATGGATGCTCTTATGCCACTTCGAAGATATGCCCCACCACAGGGAGTGAGGTACGCATATACTTCACCCATCATGTATTGAGGCTTGGTCATCGCCAGCCTTGCGCGAAGGATCGCCATGATTAGGATGACGCCAAAAACAATCTCCAAATGGAAATCCAAATCATTATAATATCGACTTAACGGAACGGAATTGCGATTTGCTGACCCCAATTGTCTAAATGAGACCGACTCGAAAAGGAGACCATTATGGCTGCAAAGAAGATTCTGATCCCCTGTGAAGCCGGCATCCGGATTCGACCTACGTCCTCGCTTGCAGGACACGCCACGCAGCAGGGCCCGGTCTTTTCGTCATAGAGGAGCCGCAGAAAACGCCAGGCCCAAGTCCGATTGGCTTCCGTAGTAAGATCGGACCTTGCATTGAACAAAGGAACGACTTTCAGGTCTTCGTAAGATATGGTCATCCTCGTTCCGCAGGCGGCAGGGCCACAGCCAGGATCGTCACTCAAACTTTGGTCGGCGCCCAGGGGACCGTTGGCTGGAACCTTCCCCGGACCCTGTGTACAAGGTGCCGGATTGATATGTGAGAAACCATTGAGGCTTCGCGTCGTGGCCTTGCGTCTCCATTTCAGTCTCACGCGTGCAGCAGGCGCTCTAATCCTTGAGACCCACGTTTCCCGGTGAACCATTACGGGTGCTCATCCTGGTCGACGGTCCCGGTTCCCAAACCCTCACCGGTTTTTGGACCACTGCCTTAGATCGTCGGACCAGGCACAAACGATTCTTTTGCCGAGCCGCCGCCTTCGGTAGAAGATACGGCCCCCCTCCAAGAGCAGGCCCCTATATCCGCGTATCGACCGCTCGGATACTCCAAGAAACTGTGCAATCTGCTTCCATCCCACTAGCAGATCGTTTCCCACCATGATCTTTCCTCCTTGCCCATTCAGCCGCTTTTAATTCATCTATTCACCTATTTCCAGAGCACTCAGGGAAAATCTTTCTAACAACGGTTCATCGGAAACTTTGCCGTCAAAAGCCAGGGCCAGGCCATCTCGGGTAAGCGATATACGTCCTGTCCGACTTATTCGTCCCATGGGTTTTGCGGCAGCAATCAAGGGATTCACGGACTAATTCCTTAATCCCTGAATTCCTCAATTCTTTTATCTGTGCCCTCCTCTTGCCCGGGCCATGCACCGTCTCTGTAGTGAATCCTTTCCCTCAGTTTTTGCAGGATTTCCCGTGCCAAAACGCCCCTGGGCGTCCTATTACTCCCGGCATACCGGCCGACTACTTTTCTTACCGTATCAGGTTCATATCCCTCTTTTAAGGCAAACTCCTTCATGTTGAGTCCCGCCATTCGAAGCCGGCCTATCACTTCGTTTTTTGTTGCAAAAATAACTGATAGCACTTATAACTCCTTTTAAGTGTCTCCTTGCGGGACACTCAAGTTGATGGGAAACTGCCGTCTTTGCCAAGGACTTTGGTGGGAGAGGATACTTCAATGTATGAATCAATGTCAAATCAAAAAATGACGCGAAAAGAAAAAATTTCTCTCTACGCACAAAGATTGAAGCATGTCCGCAGATTTGTGGCGCATGAAAGTGGTGTGGAAAGCCTGAGCCAGGCAAAATTTGCCAAAATGCTGCATGTGCACCCGAGCATAATCAGCCATATCGAGGCGGGCACCACCCGCATTCAGCCTGAGATGGCCAAGACGATAGAGGAAAAAACCGGGTTTCGCCAAGCATGGCTGCTGACCGGGGAAGACCCCCAGAGAATCGAGGCTGCGCCTCGTTGGGAAACTCTGGAGAACAACTCTTACACGGTTTCACGTAAATCAGGCCACTTTTCCTTCTCGCTTGTCCAAAAAGTCAAACCCCGTCTGAGCAGCGGGACCGGAGAGCTGGTCGATGAAGAAGAATCAGAAGATATCTATTCCTTTCGCAGGGAGTGGCTGACTCTAAAAGGGTCAGTTCCCTTCATGCGCCTTGCCCAGGTAAGCGGCGACTCCATGTTTCCGACCCTCAAAGACGGCGATTTCGTCCTGTTTGACACCTCCAAGGGCGACCCGCAAGACGGCAAGATCATGGTGATCGGCATCGAGAACCTTTTGTACATAAAACGGGTGCGGGTTTCACCCGAGGGGATTTTCCTGGTAAGCGACAATAAAGCGGTCTATGAACCCTGGCGTGTAAACCCTGAAAATACAAGGTATTTGGGGTTGGTGATCTGGCATTGCGGGGATGTGTAGCGCTCACCGCACTGTGCTCATAATTTTATACACCACTTATGGCTATGCTGCATCAGGCTCTTGGCGCTCAACGCTTAGCATGGCCCCCTGCCTGAACCATGAATTCTCTGCGTTCTTTACGTGCTCCGTGGTAGATTTTCACATTCACTTCGTAAATTGATAAATTACGTCATTTTTTCATTGACAATTATTCATATAATGAAGTATTATTTCCTCCGACAAGACCCCGCCCCCCCCCTTTTGGAAGCCCCGCCTTTCCAAAAGGGGGACCTCAGCGAAAACTAAATCACATCAAAGGAGAAGCTTATGCCGCTTGCTGAAGGTGCAATCCTTTTTTCTCGTTGCAGAGAATCGGGCCCGCCCCCGGAGGAGCCTGAATTCCCGGGACCTGCCCAATACTGGCCCTGTTTACAGATACTTAAGGCCATGAACCGGATCATGGCGGAGCATTTTGGCATCCCCCCGGGGCCGGAAAAGAGACTGGCGCGGGGAGGAGGGGGCAACGCGGAGAAAGGGAGAGGTTTTGTCCCCGCGTCTGCACTTTACCCGACCGCCGATCCGGGGGTGATCTCGACGCTCCGCGGGGTGGGTCCCACCGGCCCTGAAGGGAGCTGTCGACATGAATGAATCTAATCCCGCAAAAAATTGCATGCTTCGCGATCTAACGGGCATCGAATCTTTAATCCGCGAAGGCGCGGCGCTAAAAGACGAAATCGATAGTAAAACGGCCAGACTTCGCCAGATTCACCTGAGCCTGGCCGAGAGCGCCCGGTTTGAAAACGGTAAAAAGACAGCCGTACTTCTCGGGGCGGGCTACAGGCTACAAGGTGAAGGTCCGCCTGCATGAAAATATCTCATGGGACCAGGAGAAGATTCTGAAGTTCCGCGAGTACGTGCCAGGGGAAAAATTCGGCGAACTTTTTAAAATAGTCTATGAGCCAACATCGCGAAAGGAGATCGATGGTTTTATCGCCCACGCGGACAGGGAGCTTTCAAACGGTCTCAAGTGGTGTATGAGCGTTAAGCCCGGGGCGCCCCAATTCACCTATGAAAAGCTCACCTGGAAAGACTGACGCGGAGAAGGGAGACTCGGCGAGGGGGAGATGGGGGGTTCACCGTATCTGCGTTCCTGCTCTTCCCCGCGTCTCAGTCTATACTGATCTATTGTCGCCAGGGGGGAGTAATAATGGCAACGGTTCCTACAGATTTCGTTCAATCGATAATGCCGCAGGGCCAACTACGGTGAGTTGCATGGTTGACGGAGCGTGCAGGGGTTGTCATAATGGATTGATGAACTACATGCCCTTCCAGGATCTCGACAGCCCACTCACCCGCGAGGCGTGCGGCCCCCGGATCTGGTCTGGGATAAGCCCGGGCGTTGAAATGCGGGAGGGGTACTGAACCACAAGACGCGGGGACGCGATTTATCAATATGAGAGAAGAGAAGATATTTTCTTTTCTGAGCTTTTTCGTAAATAATCCAATTCTTGCCGCAATTTGCATCGTGTTTTTCCTCGGCGACATTGTGTTGCTGACCTGCATTATTTATTACCGGATTCACCGGGAGGAAGTGATAGAATTACGAAGCAGCTACAATGAAATTCGGAAAAGCAAGGAAGAATTAGACGCTGTGCTCAAAGGGATGAGAGACAGTTATGATCAAATGAGCAAAAAGTTCAATCGTGTGGACACAATGTACAAGGAACTTGAAAAACGAACCGGCGAAGCCCAAACCGGACTCGATTCAAGGGTGGCGTCTTTGACTGCGGATTTGAATACATGTCAGAGTACAAACTTGCATTTCATATCTCAAATTTCAGACAAGGACTCTACAATAGTATCTTTGAGAAACCAATTGCATGATTATGAAGAAACAACCGCCGGCCTGAAAAAGCTTCTTGTGCGACAACTGGCTTTGGAGCCGACGTGGATCAAAGCCGGCGAAGTTTTCACCGCGTTCAGCGGCGATTTTGTCATTGTATTTGACGAAGCATCCGATAAGAGTCAATGCCGGGAAGGTTCAACTGCCGCTGTCAGTCTTAAGAGCGAAAACGACAAAAGGACTCTGTGCGTTCGAATGGATCAGCCTGAGAGCTTCACGTATAAAGGTAAAAAATATTTTCTCGATCTGCTCGGGGTTAGAGAAAATGAACAGACCCGCGAGTACCTGGTCTCAATCCTCAAAGAGCGGGGAAAATCCTGATAAAAAGCTGCCGCAGAGGCGCAGAGAGGAGGTTTGGCTAAGATTTGGGAAAAAACGGCTGGATATGGACCGCCGGGAGATCAACGCTTCCAGACCCCTTGCTGGGCATTTTTTTGGTCATTTCCCTGTCCTCTTCCTGTCCGGGATATGTCCCGCCTCCTCGGTGAGATCTTAAGCGTGAAACTTTTGGGCTACAGTCAATGTCACTGAAAGTGTTCGGAACCGAGCCCAAGCCGTGATTTTCTCTTCTGTTTAACTATAATAAATCATTGTATAATCGTACAATTATAATGAATGGAACGAAGTTTGCTTGGATCCGTCCCGAAGGCCGGATCAGCCTCCATCGTTCGTTCAGTCTAATTCCGACTCAAGGGGTAGGATGCCAAATGATTAAAGGCATTGCAAAGATTTCGGACTTGCCGCACGAAGCCGTAGTGGAATACAGGAAGTATGGCTGGACGGACGAGGAGATTGTCGAAAATCTCAACGATGCGATAAATTTTCTCAATTCAAATCTCAACTCCAATGAACTCACTCAATCTGAAATCCCGCTGCGCTCCATTTTCTCGGATCACTGCCGATCGTGCTCGACCGCTCTCCAAGGTGCAATGCTCAAAGTTGAAACTCCAATTGCCTGCTTGAATTAATCTCCTGTGAGACTGACCGGCCTTGCCACACCGTAAAGCGCAGGTGAACAAGCTAGCCTTGCGCAAGTCTTTGATCTTCTGCTTTCCCCCCGGCACCCAGCCTTCCGTCAGGCCGAGCATTCCTGAGAATGATACTGCATTTGTGCTTGTTATTTAATATTATGGCAAACTGGTAAGCGGGGGAAAGAGCTGCATGCGCGCAGCTGTTGAAGAACACAACGGGTCCTAATGCTGTTAACTTTAAAAACAAGCTGAATCACATGTGGGGCAGGCTGTCGCCTCCACGTTATGCCGTACACTGGTATTGGAGACGCGGGTTATGGAAGAGCTCGAGGTTAGCTGGGAAAGAGCGGTAACGGTATGGTGGAGCATAGCATGGCGAAGTGCTGTCCTCGGATTTTTAACGGCACTTGCAATAGGATTTGTCATTGGATTTTTGCGTAGCGCACTCCATCTCGATCCACCCTTCATGCACCGTCTATCACTGTTGGCAGGAATTGCCGCTGGTGTAACTGTTGGAATATGGGTTGTAAAACAAGTTCTTGCCAAGAGGTTCAAGGACTTCAGAATCGTTCTGCTGCCCTTAGATTGATCGGGTTGCTTGCTGAACTTGCTTACCGGGGTCTGCTGGAACGGCCTGGAAAATCCACGCCACAAAAACTGTGTCCCGAAACAGTTGCCGCTTTCCCGGACATGTGTCTCTTCCTGTTGAAGAATCTCATAGGTCCCTGAGACCTTTTCAGGCCCAAAAACGGCCCTTCCGGCCGCAAACATCACGAATCTCCATGCGGAAAAACATTATAGGGAAATCCATCAGCGTTGAAAACTGCAATCCCTCCGGCTTGGTCCGTGGAACAGAGACACGGGGACCAAACATTCTCCGCTTCTCCCTTGTCAACGTCAGCGTTCACCCGCGTCTCCGTCTCTCCCCCTCTCCGGGTCAGTATTTACCGGGCGGCCCAAAGCATTCTGGCCCATCCTGACATGTCACTTGAATGTGCGATTGAGAAAATGATATCATTTATTGGCTCAGAGGTTGTTTTTTAGGGCACAATCCAAAAATACAGGATTTCACCGCAGAGACGCAGAGGGAAACCAAAATTCAACAAGATCGACAGGGGTTGCAGGACTTGAAATAGCCACTTCTATTAATCCTGTCTAAGCTTTTTTCCGCGTCCTCTCCGTTTCTGCGGTGCACATTCAGGTTTCGCGTTTTTCTAGGACAAAAAACGCGTCTTCCCGTGCACTTGTCAAAAGGCAAACTATGAGCATTTCGGATATGCGCACATTGATTGAGGCTTTGCTTGAGGGTGACCAGGCGTGCTCCACAGCAGAAGCGGCAAGACTCCGAAAAGCGGGCGCCGGGGTCGAGCAGATCGTGGTGAACGGCATTGGCAAGGCTGTGGAACAACTTGACGGCAAGTGCACTATCGATCAATTCAACCTGCTCGAAATCATGCTCGTGGGCCGGGCGGTAATGGGAGTCATCAAGGAGCTGTTTGCCAAGGGTGAACCCGGGATGCCGATTCGAGGCACGGTGATCGTCTGCAGCTTGGAAGGCGACGTGCACGACCTGGGTAAGAATATCCTGAAAATGGTTCTGACCGCAAAAGGCTACCGGGTCATAGACTGCGGAAAGGACTGTCCTTTGGATAAGCTGATCGAAACCGCAGAGCGGCAGCGGGTGGATGCTGTCTGCATAAGCGGGCTGATCACCACGGTTATCCCACAGGTAAGACGGGTAAGGGAACTGGCGGCAGAGCGCGGACTCGGACAAATGAGAATCCTCGCTGGAGGGGCCGCATTGAAGCAGGCGACCGCGGAGGAACTTAAGGTGGATTTCGTTGCCGATACGGCTTTCGATGGGGCACGCTACCTTGAATCGGCGCAAACGTTCACCGCAGATGAAAAGAATTCACAGCAGAGACGCAAAGCGCGCTGAGATAAGCTTTGCAAGAATTAAGCACTTCCGAATTGGGGAATTCAGGGATTAACAAGGATTAAAGCTCTCCAAATTCCTTAATCTCTCAATCCCACAGTTCTTTTCTGTGCGATGAATCGGCTTTAGTCATTTGGTTGCGGCCGAAGGTTGCGTTGCGTGCTCTTCTTGTGTGGACTATGTCCCGCCTCTGATGTGCAAAAGGGTTTGTGATGAATAGCCTTGAAAGAATTCAAGCCACTATTAATTTCGAGTATACCGATCGCTTGCCGGTCATCGCGCAGGTATTCGGGCACACTGCCGTAATAGCCGGTAAGACTATTCGTGATTATGTCACGAGCGGCAGCGAGCTGGCGGATTGCCAGATAAAAGCTCTTCAACGATATGACTACGATGCAGTTTTTGCCGTTATGGACGTAAATATCGAGGCGGAAGCCATGGGTTCGAGGCTTGTTTACCGCTCCCATGACTATCCATACGTCCGGGAGCATGTCTTTAGCAAGACCACAAACCTCGAGGCCTTTTCAATACCGGACCCTCACATCACCGGCCGTATGCCGCAGATACTGGAAGCGTTGCGAATAATGCGGCGGGAAACCGGGGACGAAGTCCTCGTCGTCGGTTGTGTCCTGGGACCAATGACCCTTGCAACTCAACTGGCTGGCATGGAGGAAGCATTGTACCTGGCCATCGACGACCCGGTTGGCTTCGAAAGACTTCTGGATTTCAGCACAAGGGTGGCCATCCGGTTTGGGGCCGCCCAGGTCGAGGCGGGGGCGCATGTGCCTCTGGTTTTTGACCCAGCGGCATCGATGGCCGTCATTCCAGCACCTTTTTTCCGAGAATTCGAGCTTCCGAGGCTCAATAAAATATTCAAAGCATTCGGAGCAACCGGGAGTTCAGCGGGCTGGCTCCATATCGCAGGACCGCTTGGCCCCATTCTCGCTCTTTGCGGACAAACCGGCACAGACATTATTAATTTCGACTATTGTGTCGATCCCAATGATGTGCTGACTCAATCCGGACCCCGGCTTTGCTTCAACGGCAATATAAAATCGCTCGATTTCGAGATCGCTAAACCGGAGGACATTTTGAAAGAGTCAGCCAGGCTGCAAAAGTTGTTTTCCTCCAGAGGCGGATTTATTCTTTCGTCCGGCTGCGAGATTCCACCTGGATCGAAGCCAGAAAATATTGCCGCCCTTGTTTCCGCAGCGCGCAAGGAGAAGTAGTTTTTTGCCTGCGATAACGATCAATACGGATGACGGGGACCGCTACATTGAATTCTCTCCTGGCCGGACGCTGAGAGAGATCCTGGATACGACCGCTTTTCGGGTGCGCTCGGGGTGCCGGGGCACCGGGGCCTGCGGTCTGTGCCGCGTGCAAATAAATACCGGCGAGTTGGCCGAACCCAGTCAGGCGGAACGCATCTACCTCTCCGAGGGTCAAATCTCATCGGGAGTGCGGCTGGCATGCCAGCTAAGGCCGCAAAGCGACCTGGGGGTTTCAATCCTTAGCCGGGAGCCGGTTTCTTCCTGGAGGGCTTTACCCGGTCCTTCGCTCACCTTCCCGGGGTTTTCATCCAACCTGCCCGAATGCCCCGGGAAACCCCTCGGAGTGGCTGTCGATCTCGGGACGACCCACATCAACTTGTCTTTCTACAATCTTTCAACAAGGCAATGGTTTGCCGGGCGCCGTGGTCTGAATCCTCAGGGAACTTACGGCGCTGATGTGATTGCCAGGCTTGTCGCGGCCAATGAATCGCAGCAGGCTGCCCGGGCACTCAGAAGGCTGGTCGTAGAAGCAATCGGCTCAGCCATTATGGACGTTGCCACGCGCGAGGGCATAAGAGCCCATGAGGTGGTAAAAGTTGCCCTCGTTGGCAATACCGCCATGCTGGCGTTGCTGTCCGGACGAAACTCCCACCTGCTGCTCCAGCCCGCCTATTGGATGCGCCATATAGACTCCCTTCCCGAAAGGCCGCAGGAACTGTGCTCAGACTGGGGAATTCATTCCGAGGCAACGATTGAGGTCTTGCCGCCTCTGGCCGGTTTTGTGGGTTCGGATCTTTTGGCAGGCGTCTTCGCTGCCAGGCTCGTCGAAAATAATCCGGGCGCGCTCTTTATAGACTTTGGCACAAATTCCGAGCTTGCCCTATGGGATGGCGAGTCCTTGTGGGTGACTTCTGCGGCGGGAGGTCCCGCTTTTGAGGGATGTGGCATCGGCTGCGGAACTCCGGCCGAGCCGGGTGCAATTTATCGGGTGCGCATATCCGGACCGGGCCATACGGGCCGTAATAGTAACACGTTATATAAATCGAATAAGAGCTATTACTTGTCTTACGACCCCGCCGCATGCGATCCCGGCGCCCAGAGAAGCGGCGTACTCCTCAGCGACGATCCCGGCTGGCGGTCCCGGCTCCCAAGCCTCGAATTGCGAACCATTGACGATGAAAGCCCCCGGGGCTTTTGCGGCTCGGGGATCGTCGACCTTATCGCATGCCTTGTCGAATCGGGCAAGCTCACGAGTGTCGGCCGATTCTCCGCCGAGGTTCCAAATGGAAGGATCGTGCTCCTCGATGGAGACCGGCAACCGTTGCTGCTGACCAAAAGGGACGTGGATATCTTTCAGCGCGCCAAAGCGGCCATTTTCGCTGCAGCAAGGGTCCTGCTATCGAAGGCTTCCATGAGCCCCAAAGAACTTAGACGCGTCTATATTGGGGGCGCTTTCGGCCATTTTCTCAACAGGGAAAGCGCGGCGGCTGTCGGACTTGTGCCCGATTTGAGTGACGATGCCATCGAACTCTGCGGCAACACTGCTTTAAGAGGGTGCGAACAACTCCTGCTGTCTCCCGGTTCTGCTCAAATTATCGAGGGATTGAGGGGCAAGGCAAAGCTTGTTAACTTGGCGCAATGCGACGAATTCGACGATTTTTTTCTGCAAGGCCTCTACCTGGGCAGGTGGGCCGTTTGAAAACGAGAGCCGGTGCTGAAGTTTTATGAAATGTTTCCAATATAGCGACAAGGACCTGCTTCAGGCCTTCATGAAGACCGCACAGTACCTGGCGGGTCTTACTACCCATGAGGACGTGTGGCGCCACATTGCAAAGTTGATGGTCAATTTCTACCGCGCCGATTCGGCCGGATTCGCCAGGCGCCGGGCAGACGGTGAAATAGAGACCCATCACATGATAACGTCCGATCTGCATCCGTGCCAATGTCTTTCCTCCAAAGAGGTCCTGGAGATCGCTTCGGAGGTTTTTGAATCCGGATTTCTTGCCTGGCGTACTTTGGGCACCTGCGAGGAATCGTATACGGTTGTTTTCCTGCCCGTCGCCATCGGCGCCCAAACTGCAGAAGTCATGCTGGTGGGCCACGCCACGGCCGGACCCGTCGAAAATGACGTGCTCAACGTCTACCTTGCGATCGCGGGCCTGGCCGGCACCACCATCACAAGGCTCATCTCCGAAACCGAACTAAAAAAGCACCGCTCTCATCTCGAAAAGTTGGTCTCGGAGCGCACGAGCGAACTCACCCTGATCCTGGGCCGCCTGGAATTGGAGATCACAGGGCACATGCAGGCCGAAAGAGAGTTAAGAACAATCCGGGACCACCTCGAGGAGCTGGTGGAGACGCGAACGGCGGAACTTGAAAAAGCAAACCGGGAACTAAAAGCCTATTCGGCAAAACTTGAGAGAATCAACGAGGAACTCAGCGAGTTTGCTTTCGTAGCCTCACACGACCTTCAAGAACCACTGCGCAAGATACAGACTTTTTGTGATATGGCTCAGCATAGATGCGCGTTTGATACTGCCGGGCGAGAATACCTGGATCGGATCCTGAGTTCGGCAACTCGAATGCGACAACTGCTGCGTGACCTGCTCCAGTTCTCAAGAGTGGCTACGATAGTGGAACCGTTCAAGGAAATCGATCTTCATAAGATCGTCAGGGAGGCTGCGGATATCTTTGAAAAAGACATACTCGAGACAGGCTGCTCGGTCGGCATTGAAAACGTGCCCGTTATCGAGGCCGATGAAACTCAGATGCTGCAACTTTTTCAAAATCTTATCGGTAACGCTCTTAAATACCGCAGCAGAGAAAGTCCGCTGATCAAAATCCGTGGAAGGCGCGATGGGAAGGAATTTTGCGAAATATCTGTAAAGGACAACGGCATCGGATTTGAACAACAATTTGAGAGACTGATTTTCAAGCCCTTCCAAAGACTCCACGGTCACAGTGAGTACGAGGGAACCGGGATGGGACTTGCCATATGCCGCAAGATCGTGGAGTTGCATGGTGGAAGCATCAGGGCCGAGAGCGAGCCGGGAAGGGGTACGACATTCGTGATCAGACTGCCTTTGAAGCGGGACAGGCAGGTGAACATTGGCGGCGGGAAGGGATCAACAGGCGATTTTAACGGCTGAGGATGACTCCTCGCGGGGCGTGGGGATATTACCAATCTCCTAAAGAGCCTGGTGGGCAAAATCGAAGCGTTGCCCACCGCCCTTAAGTTATAGGACTATTCCAAGATCGAATTGGGTGTTTACTTCGTGGTAGCATATGGGCCTCACTCCATGCTGAAATGCAATTTGCTGCACTAATCAGAGTTTTTAGTTTTAGCCCTCTTCGATGCCTGCCGATATTGTTAAATAAGGGTTCCATTGCAAGAAATGATGCCGTGCCAATTTTCTCTCTGCAAGATCCTGCCTGCAGTGGAAAACATCAACCCCAATCGTCTGGCAATTGGCAAGATGGCGCGGCAGAGGATGAACTCTTCATCCAATCCGTGGCGCCACAGTTTTCAAGTGAGGGCAGTAATGCAATCGGTAGAACTCTTGTCCCAAATGGTAATAGATGTTTTGAAAGAGCTCTCAGCGCAAAAGCGAACATTGACTGCTGCAGCTCTTAAAGAAGCTTTTTCTGGAAAAAAAGAAATTTTATCGCTGCTATCCCATGTGCCTGGCGATCCGATGAGCGAACATGGCAACGAAACGGCAACCCCTCAAAGACAACTGAGACGTGTGGAACTGAAAAGGGTAGATGATTCAACGCCCTCTGGAATTGAAATTCTGGCAAAGCTCCGAAGTGTCTTTTTGAAAATCATCGCTGGTGTCGCACCAATCGTAAAGGGTGAATATGAAAAACAATTCTCCCAACTTGAAAAAAGGATCAGCGCTTGTGAATCTTTGGAGTCGCTAGGCATAGTTGGCGGTGAGTTGGATAGCATGATAAGCTCATTAATAAATGATACTGTTGCCATGATAGCTTTCTCGAATGATTTTCTCGTTGAGCTCAGCAAAGATTTACATAAAATAGAAGAGGACTTATTTTCATGCCGGAATCACAATCGCGAAACTTATAATTTAAGTAGTGAATTCCATGACGATCTACTATTACACACTGGAGATATGAGTCATGTATTGAATGTTGGTAACAGCTTTGAAGAAACCAGTCACCTGATAACATCAAAACTTTCCGTCATAGCAAAAGCCGTTGATGTTAAACGACAGGAAGACGAAGTCAGGCTCCTGGAGGCGGATAAAAAGATTGAAGAACTCCAAAATAACGTCAAAACCTATAACCAGGAAATACTCCAGGTGCGGGAACGCGCAGATGCTCTGGAAAAGGAAGTGTTGCTCGATGAATTGACCCAAGTCAGTAACCGCCGCGCCTATGATCTACATATAATCGATGCTCTAAGGCGTTATCATAAGGATGGCGTGCCATTCAGCCTTATTGTCATCGATATAGATCACTTTAAAAGAATCAACGACAGTTATGGACATGGTTCAGGTGACAAGTGCTTACAGGAGATAGCAAAACTCATAAAGGACTCATTTCGGAAAACTGATTTTTTTGCCCGCTACGGAGGAGAGGAATTCATTGCCGTTCTTGATGGAAGCAATGCTAAGGACGCACAAAACGTGGCTGAGAAAATTCGATGCCGGATCGAAAAAGCCCGCTTCTGTCACTACGAACAGATAATACCTGTAACCATTAGTGTTGGGGTTACCGAAGTTATGCGTTCAGATACAAATGCGGAGGTTTGCTTTTCCAGAGCTGATGAGGCATTGTACCAGGCAAAAAAGGCCGGCCGGAATAGAGTCTGTGTAAATACTGATATACCACTCTGCAAAACCCGCGATGATAACTCGCAAGGTTTCCGGTTGGCGAAAGGCTTAAAGTGAGGCCCGGTCACCTAAGAGAATTTCACCCCTGTTAAGAATGTCTCCACTGCATAGCGCAAATATGTGCGGATCAACCCTAACCCAGCCCCAGTGGGGGTTCTGCGGCAAGAAGACCCCTGCGCGGGACACCGCCCCGGGTATGGATGCACACAGACCGATTTTACCCTGCAGGATAAGCGGAATAATATTCTGCCGTTAAACATTAAAAATTTGCTATTTAATAACTTCCCTACTATTTTTAAAGTATAGCTATTTATATAGCTGTTATATCCAGCCTAGGCATTAAAAGGCTATACAAATGGCAAAGAAGGCCGGGGATCAAACCACAAAAGAAACACGCGCGCGACAGCCCGAGGTTTTTGCGGACACCGGCGATGGGGGGGATCTCTTAACCTTGTCTCCGCCTGAAGCGGAAACGGCCGATACTTTTCCCATAGTGGCCCTGGGCGCCTCCGCCGGCGGGCTCGAGGCCCTAGAATCTTTCTTTTCCAATATGCCTGCCGAACCTGGACTTTCCTTCGTTGTCATCCAGCATTTATCGCCCGGGGCCAAGAGCGTTATGCGGGAGCTTTTGCAGGCTAAAACAAAGATGGCCGTCCACCGTGTGGAAAACGGGACGAAAATCGAGCCTAACAGGGTCTATGTCAATCCGCCGGGCATGGAAGTATCCCTCCTCGGCCGAACTCTTCACTCGATGGAGCCAAGACGGGACAAAGCCCCTTTATTCCCGATCGACTCCTTTTTTCGCTCTATTGCCGGAAACGAGAAGGAAAGGGCTATTTGCGTCATCCTCTCGGGGACCGGGACGGACGGCACCCTGGGGCTTAAAGCCGTCAAGGAAGAAGGCGGCGTGGTAATCGTCCAGGATGTTCATCAGGCCAAATTCGATGGGATGCCCAGGAGCGCGGTTGGAACAGGACTCGTTGATATGATCCTGCCGGTCGAGAAAATGGCCGAAGGAATTTTGAGCTATGTCAAGCGGCCTTACATAATTGTCACTGAGAAAGACGGGACAGGCTCCAAGACCCTTCAGAATCTCATCGAAAGAATACTTCTTCTGATCCGGGACCGGACCGGAGTCGATTTTACGGGCTACAAGCCGTCCTCCATCCTTCGGAGAGTAGAGCGGCGGATGGCAATGCACCAAATAGATTCCATGGAAGACTATTTTCGTTACATCGAGGAAAATCCGTCTGAAGCGAAGGCTCTCCAGAAGGATTTCCTCATCGGCGTAACCCGGTTTTTCAGAGATGCCGAAGCCTTTGAGGTCCTTTCCGAAAGGGTCTTGTCAGAGTTGATCCAAGAAAAGCGGCAAAACTCCACTCTGCGAATCTGGGTGCCCGGCTGCTCGACCGGCGAAGAAGCCATCTCAATTGCCATACTTTTTTTCGAACACATGGAAAAACTAAATCTACACCGCAGCGTCCAGATATTCGCGACCGATATCGATCCTTCCGCCATCGATCGGGCCCGGTTGGGGGAATATCCGGAGAGCATTGCATCTGACGTATCCCAAGAGCGCCTGGAGCGCTTTTTCGTAAAATCCGGAAATTTGTACAGGATAAAAAAGTCCATTTGGGAAATGATCGTCTATGCGGTCCAAAACATAGCCCAGGATACCCACTTCTCAAAACTTGACCTCATAAGCTGCCGGAACGTCCTCATCTATATGGGTATGAAGCTCCAGCGAAAGCTACTTCCCCTTTTCCACTATTCCTTGAATGAAGGCGGGTACCTCTTCCTTGGCTCCTCAGAGTCAATCGGGAGGTTTGACGATCTATTTTCCACAATCGAGACTCACTGCAAGATTTACCAGCGAAAAGACCTCGGTTCAAGAATTTGGGCCGAAACTCTTACACAAACCGAGGAGGTCTATGCAGCAATGCTCCCAACCCAAGGGCAACGAGACCACAAGAATGAAGACTTTGGCCATTTAGGCGCAAAAGCCATTGTAGACCTGTTTGCCCCATCCTATGTCATAGTCGATGAAGAATATGAGGTCCTCTTTTCACATGGTGCGGTTGAAAAATATCTGAAGCTTCCTGCAGGAGAACCGAGCTTCAACATCTTGAAGATGGCCAGGGAGAACTTGCGTCTCAAACTCGAACTGGCGCTCTATGAAGCAGCAAGGGACGGCAAGCCGGTAAGAATCGGAAACCTCGAGTTAGGGGAAAAAGGAGAATATCGGACTTTCGATCTTGCCGTTAATCCTCTTACGGAACCCAAGGGTTTGAGCGTTGTTGCCTTTATCGAAAAGGCTTCGTCCAAAAAACTGAAGGGGAAAAAGAAGGCTGCATCATCCGAGGACTTCGATCCTCATATTGCGAGACTGGAGCAGGAACTTCAGGCCTCCAGGGAGCGCCTCCAGGCTACAGTTGAAGAGGTAGAAGCTTCGAACGAGGAACTTAAGTCGGCAAACGAAGAATTGCAGTCCACAAATGAAGAGCTCAACACACTCAACTCCGAGCTTCAGAGAAGCCTCAACAGCGTCTCGGAGTTAAAAAACGATCTGAATAACCTTCTCTCAAGTACCGAGATTGCTACAATCTTCCTGGACAGCCGCCTTCACATCAGACAATTTACTCCTTTGACGACGAGAATCTTTAATCTCATTGAGAGGGATATCGGAAGATCGATCGGCGACATCACATCGAAAATTGCCGGACTTAACCTTCTCAAGACAGCTTCTGAAGTTCTGGACACCCTGCACCGGCAAAGCCAGCAAATTCAGGATGATGACGGAAACTGGTTTTCGGTCCGGGTGCTCCCTTACCGCACAATCGATAACGTGATCGATGGAATTGTGATTAACATTGTAGATATTACAGAAGTAAAACGCATTCAGATGCTTGCCGAGGATGCCGGAGAATATGCTGCGAGCATTGTCGAAGCCGTTCGAGAGCCTCTTCTGGTTCTCGATGGCGATTTTCGGGTTGTTTCAGGCAACAAAGCTTTTTATGAGTCATTCAAGACTTCCAGGCAGGAATCCGAGGGGGTCCCCTTTTACGAACTCGGCAGCGGTCAGTGGAACATTCCGGAGTTGCGGGAACTTCTCGAAAGTATCATACCTGAGAAAAGTTCGTTTCAGGATCTTAGAGTCGAGCGTGATTTCCCGCTGATCGGTCATCGAGTCATGGTCCTTAATGCCAAGCGAATCGAACAGAGGGGCAGCCGGCCGCACTTGATCCTGCTTGCGATGGGAGATATCATCGAATGTTCACCGGAGGAAAAGAATTCATCGCAGAGCTCTGGGGTGAAGGCTTGATAAAAGTTCTGATCGGAGAGCTATGGACGATTGTGATGCAAAAATTGCCGAACTTCGTCGACGGGCCATGGAGACTATAAAATCCAGGCGTTCATCGATGGAGAAGATGCCCGTAGAGGACGTGCTCAAACTTGCCGAAGAGCTGCAGATTCACCAGGTCGAGCTCGAAATGCAAAACGAAGAGCTTCGCTCCATCCAGTGGGAACTGGAGCAGTCCAGGAAAAAGTATTCCGACCTGTATGATTTCGCTCCTGTGGGCTACCTTACATTAAGTGAAGAAGGCAGAATAGTTGAAGCCAATCTAACTGCGGCAAAGCAACTGGGAATAGAAAGAAGCATCCTGATCGGAAAGCCGTTTAATCTATACGCGGCAGAGAACTACAGGGAGGAACTGCACCTTCATTTGAGGAAGGTCTTTAAAACAAAACAGCCTCACACCTGCGAGATAAAGCTTAACGGAAGGAGCCGGATCGACTGTTACGTTCAACTTGATAGTACATACTTGATGGATTCAGACGGTCAAAGTCTCAGCCGGACGACAATGACCGATATCTCGGATCGAAAAAAAGCAGAGGGAAAACTTACGGCCCTTGCGGGAAAACTTGAGTTCAGCAACCGAGAGCTCGAGCAATTTGCCTTTATTGCCTCTCATGACCTTCAGGAGCCTCTTAGAAAAATCCAGGCCTTCGGGGACCGTCTTGGGACCAAATATAGAGAAAAGCTGGACGAAGAAGGAAAAGAGTATCTCACCAGGATGCAGAATGCGGCAAAGCGGATGCAGCAGTTCATCCGCGATCTTCTTAAATATTCCCGCGTGGCTACGCATCCCGAACCAACGGACACTGTCGATCTGCGACAGACCGTAATGGAAGTGATTTCGGATCTGGAGCTGATAATTCAACGGTGGGGAGCTGATGTAGAAGTTTTTGAGTTGCCTGCCGTCAAGGTTGAAAAAAGCCAGATTCGTCAACTTTTTCAAAATCTCATTGCCAACGCACTGAAATTTCATGGCGAAAAACAGCCCCACATAAAAATATATTCCCAGCGAACCGATCATGATTGCCAGATATTCGTGGAAGATAACGGCATCGGCTTCGATGAGAAATACCTGGACCGCATATTTGCGCCTTTTCAGCGCCTTCATGGGAGGAGCGCCTATGAGGGTACCGGGATGGGACTTGCCATCTGCCGCAAGATAGCCGAACGGCATGGGGGGAGTATTACCGCGAAAAGTAAGCCGGGTGCAGGATCGACATTCATAATAACTTTACCGGTGAAGCAAGATGCCTGAGAGGCGCTTAATACTATTGATTGAAGCGGCCTTATAGTAAGTTGCGTTCAAGATGGTGCTAATATTAATGATTTCGCCATTCCGACGGAAGCCGGAACCCTGGCATTTTCCCAACTGATTGATTTTAAAGCAAAAGACACTGGACCCCGGCCCCCGGACCAGACACTTCCGGGGCAGGCTTCGCCGGGGTGACGGCCTGATACGGAGTTGCGTTCAAATCGGGTGCTTCGGGAGGGCATAAAGCCCTCCCCTACGAGAGAACCGCGCGACAGCGCCCCCAGGGGTAGAGTTTATCCCATGGTTTATCCCGTGGTTTATCCCCACACCCGCTCTTGAACGCAGCTTGGTATGAGTACTCAGAACTCATGTAGTGGATTTGTAACTCAGGACCCTAGTCCTTGATGGCTTTAAGCCAATAATTGCAAATGCTCTTGGCCGTTTGTTCCAATTTAGCAAAAATGTTTTGTTTGTCTATGACCGTATTCACCCCCAGATCATAACAGCGCTTTACGTTTTCATCGGTGTCCAAAGCTGTATATACCAGGAGCGGAATCCTTTTCAGCTCCGAATCGGTTTTGATTTCTTCTATTATTTCAAACCCGTCCCTCCTGGGCATGCAGAGATCCACAATGATGAGAGCGGGCCGATACCCAATAGGGGAGTTGGCATGGCTGCCCCGCCGGTAAAGATAGTCCATCAACTCATCACCATCCTCGACGAGATGAACGATAATGTCTTCCCGGCACCGTTCGAAGGCCTCCTTTAAAAAGAGCCGGTCATCGGCATCATCATCGGCAATAACAATTATTGGCGTTCTTTTTTCCACGGCAAAATCCCGCTGATTCTCTCTGTAGCTTTAAAGATAACAGCGGGAACCGCGAAAATGAATACCCAAGATTGATTACTTAATGCTTATAAAAATTAAGCATTAGGTAAGGCTTGCAAGATAGGCCTCTAAATTGGCTCTTTTCCCGTGTAAACCGAGTTTGCCCCTAATATGATTCCGATGCACCGAGATGGATTTTTCCGAACTACCCAGGGTTTCAGCGATTTCCTTGGTTGTTTTGCCATCTCGCACCAAGGCGGCAACTCGAATTTCGGTGGGGGTAAGATTCATCTGCTGAAACGTAAGCTTCCTGGTGAAAGTAGAAGTGATTTCTTTCAATTGAGTCTCCAAGATATCAAGCCACGTCTTCTGATTATTTTCCAGATGGCTCCCCCTGAGCTTTTCAAAATACGGGAAAACCAGGTTTTTCACATTCAAAAGAACGGCTTCTTCAAATTCTTTTCTATCCTCATCTCTCTGCCTCAGAAGGGCTTTCAAGGCCGAATTGACTTCGTTTAAATTCGCGGCATTATCGCGCAGAGCCAGCTCCATCCGCTTACGTTCAGTTATGTCGACACCTATCCCGACCAGCCATTGCGCCTGAGCAATATCAATCCGCGATTCTGTAAAAAAGTAGGCCGTTTTGCTCCCGTCTTTTGAAGTCAGGTCCGCTTCTACGCTAGTATGTCCGTTGGTAAGAACCGCAATACTCCGCACCATAGTCTCTTTGTCCTGCCCTGCAAAAAAATCCAGGAAACGCATCCTGGAAATCTCAAGAGCAGAATATCCTGAAGCTTGTTCCAAGTTTTTGTTCCATCGCAACACCTTGCCTTGTTCATCAATGAGACAGAAGATGCCCGGCAAATTGTCTATGGTCGCATCAGAGATGGTCTTCTCCCTCAGGCGACCTTCTTCTGATTTTTTGAATTCAGTAAAATCTCGAACGACCGCCAGCACGAAAAGATCCTGCTCGATTTGGAGTGGTCCGAGAGCGACAGCTACGTGGAATTCGCTACCATCCTTCCTTCTGCCATAGAGTTGAAGCTCTCTACCCATGGGACGAACGTGCGGCCCAGCCAGATACTTTCGGCGATGTTCCTTATGTTCTTCCCTGAATCGCTCCGGTAACAGGATTTCAATTGGTGTATCGAGAAGTTCATTGCGAGGATATCCGAACAGCCTCTCAGTCTGCTTATTGACCCTAATAATACGGCCGTCATGGTTGACGACCAAAATGGCATCCGGGGCAAATTCGAAAAGTCCCTCAAACATTGCCCTGACTCGATTGAGTTCCTCTTCGTACCTCTTTTTGTCTTTTTCTATTCTTTCCAACTCACTAATTCGCCGGCGCAATTCTATCAGGTCATTTATGAGCTGCTCTTTTGTCAGATCTTCAAGCGCTTTCATCTAATATGTAGCCTCTCTCTCATGTTCATTATCGCAGATTAAGCAAGAAGAGGTTGATGGTTAAACATAATCAGCACCTGCAAGATTTGCTGTCTATCAATGGCTGCGAAGCTGCGAAATAGGGTGGTAGCGGAACAAAAATTTTCGACAAAACTTCTTCGGCGTGCATTTCTCTGCCGGGAAGATAGACCCCGAGGACTCTTCTTTTGAAAGGATGATGCTTTCTGAAATGGGGATTTATCGAAAAGCAATACGAGAACGACAGTTAACTTCCGCCCAGAAAACACTCATTCTTTCTCCCCGGGCCTTTTCTCAACTAATTGATTTTAAAGATATAACCACTGAGCCCCGGCCCCCGGCCCAGACACTTCCGGGGCAGGCTTCGCCGGGGTGACGTCTATAGGGGTTTTCGCCCTGATGCGGGAATTCCAAACCTTTTTCATCAACCTGCCAGACCATTGCGCGCATAAAAAAAGCCGGAGCTTTTTATGGCTCCGGCTAATGTTCGTTGTTAAAATTTTAAACAACGCTTTGATTAGAGCTTCTTTACGTTTGTTGCGCTTGGCCCTTTGGCGCCTTTCTCTTCCGCGAAACTGACCCGATCACCCTCGCTCAGAGTCTTGAAACCCTCGCCCTCGATGGCTGAGTGATGCACGAAGACATCGTGTCCACTGTCAGCTTCAATGAAGCCATAGCCCTTTTGATCATTAAACCATTTTACTCGACCTTCCACCATTTCTTGATCCTTCTTTAAATTTTGTGTTCTTTTCACTGCTCTTTTGGCGCGGCACTTAGAGCTACTGCGAAACCGCACCCATTAACACCGGTGAAAGATCGATTTCCTGCGTAACTCACAACTACCTACTCCATTGGCACGTGAGTGATTTTAACAGATAATCTCAAAAGTGCAACATTTTTCTAACAAATGACAAGATTAATTGTGGTTAATTGAGAATCGGCGACAACGCAGCGCAAACTTCTCTGAACGTTATCCCGCTTTCCCAAGTGTCCGGTAGGCTGGGAGAGATGCTTGGATGAAGTGGGCGCCTTATCATAGTTAAAGAGATTAATGCATGGATGGGAAAAAATACTGAATAGCACTGACAAACACCATTTTGTTTCAACCGCCGCCTTGCAGCTCATATTACGGAGTCCAAAGCGGCACATAACCCGCGCCGCTCCACATTGGTTCACGACGCTGTCCATGATATGTCCATGACCAGAGGCGGGGCCGGCAGCAGGCAGCAGGAGGATAAAGACATGAAGGTCATTGTAATCGGTGCGACGGGAACAATCGGTGGCGCCGTTGTGCATGCGATCGGCAACCGCTGCGAGGTGATCCCGGTCAGCTTTAGCAAATCCGTTATTAAAGTCGATATTGCGGACAAGGCATCCATTTCAAGGATGTTCGAGACGACAGGACGGGTCGATGCCGTGATCTGCGCAGCCGGACTTGCCAGGTTTGGTCCCATGACTTCTCTTACGGATGCGGACTTTGCACTTGGCCTAAACAGCAAACTGATGGGGCAGGTAAACCTGGTGCGTATGGGCGTGGAACACGTAAACGATAACGGATCGTTCACGCTTACGAGTGGCACATTAAGCCGCAAGCCCATGAACGGTTCAACTGCGATCAGTCTGGTGAACTCGGCAATCGAAGGCTTTGCCAGGGCGGCGGCGCTGGAAATGCCCAGGGGCATTCGCATCAACGTCGTAAGCCCGAACTGGGTGGTTGAAACGCTCAAGGCCTTCAACATGGACCCATCGATTGGAACTCCCCTCGAAGTGGTTGCGCGCGCGTATGTGCAAATCCTAGAAGGCGCTATGAACGGCGAGGTGCTCGACGCGATATAGGGGGCATATCACGGCGCAGGGCAGATGCATTAGACAGGATTGAAAAATCTCCTAATCAGGGATTACGGGTTTAATTATTAAATCCGTTTTTTAACAAGGGGGGGCATATGAGCCCAAAAAACACTCAAGGTTCCAGGCAACCGGATAGATCGGCCCCCATTTACTGCTTCATGGATATCGTGGCCAGGGAGGCCGAAGAGTACGCTGCCGATCATACGACTCCCCTGTCCGCGCTCCTTGAGGAGGTTGAACACTTTACTCTGACAAGGACTCCCTATCCCAGTATGCTCACCGGACGGGTAGAAGGCCGCTTCCTGCAGTTAACGGTTCAACTGTCCGGCGCGCATCACATCGTCGACATCGGCACCTTTACCGGCTACTCGGCCCTTGCCATGGCCGAGGCCCTGCCCAATGACGGGGAAATCCTGACCATCGAGCATGATCTTCACTATGCAAAGATTGCGCAGGATTTCTTCGGCAGGAGCCCGAGCGGTTTCAAGATCACACTGCACACAGGTGAAGCGCTTGAAATCCTTAAGACCCTGCCTGATGCAAAGACTGACCTTGTCTTCATTGATGCCGACAAGCAAGACTACAGTGCATATTACACAGAATCGATGAGGATTTTGCGTAATGGCGGATTGATACTTGCCGATAATGCCCTGTGGTACGGCAGGGTCTTCGATCCGAAAGACGATGAAAGCCGAGCGATGGCAGACTTCAACGAATTGGTGAAATCAGACGCCCGGGCCGAAAACCTGTTCCTTACAATCCGTGACGGGATTTACTTGATCAGAAAACGAGTCGGCGCTGAATGAATTCCCTAATTGGATAGCTTCCGTCCGGATTCCTTGACCTCAAAAAAGTCCTTTTTCGCCAAAGCGGGACACACAAAAGTGAGAAGGGTAAAGTTGGAAAGGCGAGATTCTCATCCTTCACCCTTATAATTTTTCCTGCAGGTCCAACGGACGTTTCCACTTGCGTTTTTCACAGGGATGAGGATAAGATACACTAACAATAATTCGACGGTCTTAGTGTAAGCCGCAAAGGAATCAGTCTTTTCGATATCGGCTTGTAATCAAAGAATAGGACCGCACAGTGTTGCAGAGAAGCCCAACCTGACGAGGTCCACGAAATGGCCGGAAAGATTCTCCTGGTTGACGACGACAATGGCATGCGTAATATGCTTGACGTTTTTTTGAAGGCTAACGGGTATAGTGTTGACGCGGCTCAAGGAGTGAACGAAGCCCTGCAATTAGTGGAATCCAATGACTATGACATTATGCTGATTGACAAGAACATGCAGGGAATTGATGGAAACCGGGAAGGCGGCTTTGACTTGTTGAGGCATGTGAGATCGCAGCCATGGTCCCCTGAGGTCATCATGATGACCGGGCATCCAACCGTCGAGACCGCCATAGAGGCTCTGAAGCTAGGTGCTTTCGACTATATACCCAAGCCGTTTTCCCTGGAATATCTTCGACTAAAGATAACCAGACTCTTGAAATACAGGAGTTTCATCAACCCGGATTACGCTATTGAAGTCTATAGAGGCATTCGTGGGAAAACGCTCGACTTGATCGAAAACGGATCCGTAATGTCACACGATGAACTGGAACGAGCCTTATTGTCTCTGAATGATGAAATCGATAAATTATTCGCAATCCTCAAAGAAAGTGAGGGGATCATCCTTTTGGAGAGAGAATCACTTGCACTTATTGCAAATTTGGTCGAACAGTTGAAAGCTAACCTGCCTGAAGTGGATAATAATTCTAATTTAGTAGAAGAAATTTCCAGGTTATCTAACCAACGCCTATAGCTTGCGGGTTACATGAAAGAATCATAGATCGGCACAGCTTCGAACATGCTCCTGGACCTTCGGGGCATCTGCCATATTGCCGCCAACATCGAATTCTTCCAATAACACAGGACAATGGAGGAGCGCCATGGACCGGGAGCGGAGGGATTTTCTGAAAGGAGCGGGTCTTGTAGCCGCAATCGCGGCAACGGGCGGATTGACCGCGCAACATGCCCAGGCCGGCCCCGCCAGGAGGGGGCAGCGTGGCATGGCTCGGGGGCTAATCTTGTTAACAATGCGCCGCAATGGAGAGTACCGGCTCGGCGTCAAAACCGCAAAAGGCATACTGGATGTGCCAGAGGCAGCAAAACTGCTCCATATGCACGCCCCGTCCACCATGGATGAGTTGCTTCAAAACGAGGACGGCCCCAGCCTCAATGCGCTGGTCGGCTACGCCCTCAAATCCCGTGCGGCGGGCAAGGAGTTTCTAAACGAAACTGCCGTCGAATACGGACCGGTCGTGACCCGTCCGGAAAAGATCATCTGCGTGGGGCTGAATTACCGCAGGCACGCAAAGGAAGTCGGCATGGAGCCACCCAGTCAGCCTGTTCTCTTTAATAAGTACAACAATGCCCTTAATAACCACAACGGTTCCATCAAACTGCCGGTCGAGGTGGCCAGGAAATTCGATTATGAAGTCGAACTGGTTATAGTCATGGGCAAGGAGGCGAAAAACGTCAGCGAACCCGATGCCCTTTCCTATGTGGCGGGCTACTGCACAGGCAATGACTTCACGGCCAGGGACCTTCAGTTGGAAACTCCCAGCAAGCAATGGATGATCGGTAAGACCCCGGATCAGTTTGCTCCCCTGGGGCCCAATCTGGTTACCGCCGACCAGATCGATCCCGACAACCTGAAGATCGAATGCCGCGTGAACGGCGAGACCCGGCAATCCTCCAACACGGACGATCTGATCTTCAACTGCCGGCAGATTATCAGTTTCATCTCCCGCTACATCAAGCTCAAACCCGGTGACATAATTTTCACCGGTACTCCGGAAGGTGTGATAGCCGGCCGGCCGCCGGAAAAACAGGTCTGGCTGAAACCTGGCGACAAGGTCGCCTGCAGTCTGGAAAAGCTTGGCGAATTGAAGTTCGACCTGGTTTGATGTCCTCACTTGGGCATGGAATTCCGATCAGAAGAGGGGCTGGGACCTCAAGCCGTCCAAAGACCCTATTTTCCGGCGGCTTGTAAAGGTTGTCTACAATACCGGAAAGTGGTATGTGTATGTTGCCTCAGCTTTTGTTCACAAACAAAGGATGGACCGTAATGATAAAAAGATTGATCGTCGCCGCCATTATTTTTGGAATTGCGTCATCGGCCGGTTTTCTGCCGTCGAAGAAATCGATCGGCATCAGGTCCGCCTTTGCTGCTGCTGACGCCGTTATCGACGAAAACGACAGGGTGGTCCTTCATGGAAACATCCATTCCAAGGCCAGGCCTGAGTTCGACGTGGGGCCAACCGACCCTTCACTGCCGATGAATCGAACTATCCTTCTTTTGAAAATCGCCCCTGAAAAGCAGGCTGAACTGGATCGGCTCGTTGCCGAACAGCAGGACCCCTCCTCCCCGAACTTTCACCACTGGCTCACTCCGGAGGAATTCGGCAAGAGGTTCGGACGAACTCCGGAAGAGATCGCCACTGTAAAGGGCTGGCTTATCTCCCATGGGTTTACCATCGATGAGACGGCAAAAAGCGGCGCATGGATAAACTTCTCAGGTACGGCGGCCGACGTTGACCGGGCCTTTCACGCAGAAATGCACGATTACTTCGTTAACGGGCAGCTTCGCCACGCCAACTCCACCGCCCCCTCGATCCCGCGCGCGCTCGCCGATCTGGTGGCCGGCCCGGTTTCGCTGCACAGTTTTCCCAGCAAGGCGATGCACACCCCGCCCCGGCACATTTTTGACACCGAAAAACCGCAGCCCAACTACACCGAGCCGGACAACGGCGGCTACGATCTGGCTCCGGGCGACTTCGCGGGCATCTACGATGTAAACGCCGCTTACAACATGGGCTATGACGGCGCCGGGGTGACTATCGCCATCGTGGGCCGGACCCTCCCGCCCGCCGCCATCGCCAAGTGGAATATCTTCCGCTCCACCTTTAAACTTCCTTACAATCCCCCCGTTGTCATAGTGAACGGACCTACTCCCGGCGATCAGGGGCCTGATGATGACGCGGAGGCCGACCTCGACGTCGAATGGTCCGGTGCAGTGGCTAAGGGAGCTACTATCAAGTTTGTAACCTCTAAGCCAACTAATGTTACTAGAGGCGAGGCTCTGTCTGCCCAATATATCGTAGACAAAAGCCTGGCATCCATTATGAGCGAGTGTTTCGGCCAATGCGAGTCGAACAATTCGATCTGGAATGCTTTTTATAACACCTTATGGCAACAGGCGGCCTCTCAAGGGATAACGGTCGTTATCGCAAGCGGAGACATCGGCGTATACGGTTGCGATGAAACCGGCAACAACGGTCTCTTAGCACAGCCCCTGGGCGTAAACGGTTTTGCCTCAACTCCTTACAATATCGCGGTAGGCGGCACAACATTAAGCGATGCTTCAACTTACTGGAATCCGGTTAACAGCAAGAACGGCACTTCGGCCCTGGGCTACATGCCCGAGGTGGCGTGGAACGAGTGGAACGCGCAGGAAGACTGGACCCAATATGCCTCCGGCGGGGGGGCTTCCTCCCTTTACCCCAAACCGGCGTGGCAGGTGTGCCCCGGCGTCCCCAACGACGGCGCCCGCGACTTGCCCGACGTCTCTCTTAATGCAGACGTCAACATCGGCTACAGGGTTTACACGTGCACCAATGATACCGGCCTCTCCTGCGGGCCTAATTCGTGGTCCGTTTACGGCGGGACTTCAGTCGCAGCACCTTCTTTCGCAGGCATCATGGCGTTGATCGTGCAAAGTGCGGGAGGTCAGCGGCAGGGTAACTTCAACAGCGTTCTCTACCAGCTCGGCAACGCTCAGTACAGCGGGGCAAGCGGCGCAAGCGCCGTTTTCCACGATATTACTTCGGGCAACAACGGCTTTGGAGAGAACTTGCCCGGCTATTCCTGCACCCCTTACTACGACCTTGTAACGGGCCTGGGTACGGTTGATGTTGCCAACCTTCTCCTGGCGTTTCAGGAAGGAGGGTCTCTGACGGTCACGATCGGTCCGGCTTCAGCCGTAAGCGCCGGCGCGATGTGGAAGATAGACAACGGGCAATGGAATGCGAGCGGGGCAACCGTAACCGGCGTGGGGCCACATACATTAAAATTTAAAAGTGTTCCCGGATGCAAAACCCCTGCCGCTCAAAAGATCGTCATCTCGTATGGACAGGCAGGAGCGGCGAGCGGAACTTATGTTGTACCTCCCATCTTACAATCATTTCAGATCGATGGCGGAGCCACTACCACTTCGAGTCCGAAGGTAACACTGAACAACACGACAACAGGAGGGACTCCCACCTACTATATTGCCTATATTGCCAGCCAGTTTGACTATTTTGGGGGACCGGCCTGGAAACCATATTCCCCGGCCCCTTCCTTTACCCTGAGCGGTGCAAAGGGAATGCAGACCGTCTATTTCATGGTGAAAAATGCCGCCGGGGTCTCGAAAATGATGCATGCCACCATCAAGCTTGAATGAATTGGGACTATTGTCTAACCACGACACTATGCGCCGGTAGATTCCGCTCGCGCTCCGGAGCCGGTGGACAGGCTGCTCCAGGGTTCGTGCGCGCAGCACAAGCTTTGGTCCGCAAAATCGAGACGTGTTGATACCCTGCATTTCAACGTTGCATTTAAATTTAGTATTTTTCGTAACCCCAGCAAAAAGTGAAATTCAGACACGTCTGCATGAGGAAGTGCATGTAACCCGGGCGGAGGTTTCCGTTGGGTAAGTTTCGCAGCCTCTTCGGGAAACAAGTCTGCACAGTCTTGCGCATCACGGGTTCATGGAGGATCGTCAACCGGCAGCCATATCGTGATGCAGGAACAGACCGCTAAGTCAACGCCGCTGAGCTTGCAGTTCCGACCTAACTGGTGGTAGTCAATGCAAGCGAAACCATATCTTAAGGAAATCGCTTTCAAACGAAACGATGTACCCGGTTTCGAAGAATACCCATTGATATCGCCGCTGTTCGAAAAATGGACGTGCTGAGCTTTCACCCGGATGTCACGTTTTTGGTGGGTGAGAACGGTACAGGGAAGTCGACCCTGATTGAAGCAATTGCTCTTGTGATGGGGTTTGGTCCTGAGGGCGGCCCAAAGAACGTACAGTTTGCCACAGCCGAAACCGTATCTCCGCTCTATAAGTACAGGAAGGCCGTCAAAAGCTTCAAGAAGCCAAGAGATCATTATTTTCTCAGGGCTGAGAGCTTCTATAATGTAGCAACATACATGGATCAAATCGGCTTACTGGAGGGATATGGGGCTGCAGAAATAAAAACACGCGGGGCAAACTGGTTGCCGCCGTCTGTAAGTTCTTCACCCGTGTGGTTGCGCGCCGCTCATGATAATGTTGGATTTTCGAGGCAAACCTATGGACCGTAAGCGAATTGGCATTGTCATTTTTGATGATATCGAGGTCCTGGATTTCTGCGGGCCTTTTGAGGTGTTCTCGGTTGCACGGCTGAATGAAGAGCGTCGCCGTGAGGAGGCTTCCCCTTTTGAGGTGCTGTTGGTTGCGCAATTCGACAGGCCGGCAACAACGTCAGGGGGAATGAAAGTTTTGCCGCACTTTACGTTTGACACCTGCCCGCCTCTCGATATCCTGGTTGTCCCGGGCGGCTTGGGAACGCGCAGGGAAATGAAAAACGATGTGATGCTCTCGTTTGTCGTTTCGCGTGCAGCACGGGTTGAAATTGTAGCATCCGTATGCACGGGTTCTTTGATACTGGGAAATGCCGGTTTGCTTGACGGCTCACGCGCCACCACGCACTGGCGTTGGCTCGAGTTGATGCAGGAACTTTTCCCTAAAATTATAGTTGATTCAGCGTCACACGTGGTGGAACAAGGCAAGCTCATTACATCAGCCGGCATCTCGGCCGGTATAGACATGGCTCTGCGCGTGGTCGGGCGCTATTGCGGCGAAACCGTTGCGCGGTCAACGGCGCGGCATATGGAGTACCCGTTCCCGGAATCGAATGAGCGGCGAGTAAGTGTTTAAATTCCGAAATCGCGCAATTGAAGGAGCCAATATGGATCAAAGTGAAAAGGACTACACTGCCTACAAGGCATATGTAGACTTATGGGCCGCTGAAAACTCGATAAAGACAAACAAGCTGCAGGTTTTACTGGTCGTTAATGGATTGTTGGTGTCCGGTCTTCAAATTACAGGCGGATTTCACATCGCCAACTGGCCGATATTCATGTCAGGTTCGGTCTTTTGCGCAATATGGACCATCTCTATCGGCAGGACGATCTTATTCCAAAAAGTGTGGAAGGCAAAGGCGAAAGAACTTTCAAAACCGTATACGAGAGACCATCGGTTCCAACTGCTCGACACTGAGGCCTCAGAATCTGCGGCGCCCCGTTGGTTGCGTTTTTGGGGCGCAGTACCCTCCAAGTATTATTTGCTGGGGGCTCCTGTGGTTTTTTCATTTGCCTGGGCCTGCGGGCTCGTTTACATCATTTTGAAACGGTTTGGGTCACTGTAATTGGAGATATCTACACTCGTCCCGCCCTTGATCTCAAGTCCCGCGAAATTGCCGTTGTTGCCGCCCTCACAACACTGGGAAACGCTGCGCCAAAATTGAAGGTTCACATTCATGGAGCGCTAAACGCCGGCGCACTCGTCAGGAAGTTGTCGAAGTCATCATGCAAATGGCGGTTTATGCCCGATCTCCTGCAGCACTTAACGGGCTTTTTGCAGCAAAAGAAGTTTTCGAGGAGCGTAACGAATCGGCCATATAGGCTCGTCGATTCAAGTCCAAGCCTTGCAAGCCCTTACTTGACATATCGTACGTAATGACGTACATAATCTCTATCCGCTTAAGAAAGGAAGGACCATGCATGGCAACACTTACGGCCAGCGAGGCTCGCTCGAAGCTCTACAGTCTAATAGATGAGGCAGCCATTTCCCATCAGCCTATTCTCATTACCGGCAAACGCGCTAATGCCGTCCTTGTCTCCGAGGAGGACTGGAGGGCCATTCAGGAGACGGTGTATCTACTCTCCTTGCCCGGTATGCGGGAATCTATCAGAAAGGGACTGAGTACACCCATTGAAGAATGTGCAAAGGACCTCGACTGGTGAAATGGCAGCTTGTCTTCACAAAGCAAGCTCGAAAAGATGCCGCAAAGCTATCTGATGCAGGGTTGCGTTCCAAAGCAGAAAAGGTGTTGGACATCCTCAGGGAAAACCCTTATCAGAATCCTCCACCTTATGAAAAGCTGATCGGTGACCTGGCAGGAGCTATATCTCGCAGAATTAACATTCAGCATCGCTTGGTATATCAAGTACCTGAAGAACAAAAGGTCGTCAAGGTCATTAGAATGTGGACCCACTACGAATGACAGCGCAGCTAATCCGGCAAGTCGAGCCGGAGCTGCAATGCGTTGTGCATGCGTATCCGGGTGTCTTCTGATGAAACTCCGGGAGCATTTCCAATTGGACAAAAAAGGGGAAACCGAATGAGCAGGTTATTCGAAAGCAGCACGATCAATGGAATGCAGTTATCAAACCGGTTCATGAGGTCAGCAACCTGGGAAGGTTTGGCTGGAGAGGATGGAGCGGTTACTCCGAGGCTGATAAAAATGATGAGCGAACTCGCCGGAGGCGGCGTTGGGTTGATTATCACCAGTCACGCTTACGTACGGCCGGATGGGCAGGCGGGGCCATGGCAGCTTGGCATCTATAAGGACGAACTCACCCCGGGGCTTCAAAAAATGACGACAGCGGTTCATCAGGCAGGCGGCATGATAGTGGCGCAACTGTCCCATGCCGGTAACTTTGCGGCAGAAAAGCTGATCGCACAGCCTCCCCTGGTTGTCTCAGACTATGAGGGGCTGGCCCAATCACCGCGAAGACAGATTTCTGCGGAGGATATTAGAGAAATCGTTGAAGCCTTTGCCAAAGCGGCCGCAAGAGCAAAGGCCGCAGGCTTTGACGGGGTGCAGATTCACTCCGCCCATGGCTATCTTCTCAGCCAGTTCCTCTCCCCTGTATTCAACAGGCGCCTGGATGAATACGGCGGGAGCCTGGTCAATCGCGCACGAATTCATCTTGAGATCTACCATGCCATCCGGGAGACCGTAGGCAACCGCTTCCCGGTGCTGATCAAAATGAACTGCCAGGATTTCAGTGAGAAAGGACTGAGCCTGGATGAGTCGGTTCAAGCTGCGGGTCTTCTGGCAGATGCCGGCCTGGATGCCATCGAGGTGAGCGGGGGACTTCCCACGGGAGGCAAACTGTCTCCCAGTCGCCCCGGAATCGATTCCGAGGAGAAGGAAGCCTATTTTTCAGAAGAACTCCGGGCCTTCAGAAAGGCAATCAGAATCCCGTTGATCCTGGTGGGCGGCATCAGGTCATTTGAAGTGGCCGATCGGTTGGTGCAGGATGGACTGGCTGACTACATTTCCATGAGCCGACCATTTATCAGGGAACCCGATCTGATCAAGCGCTGGAAAGAAGGGGATCGTCGCCGGGCGGACTGCCAGTCGGACAATCTATGCTTCAAACCCGGCATTGAAGGCGAGGGTATCTATTGTGTTGTCGCCAAGCGTGAAAGGGAGCGAAACAGATAATCCCCTGAGTTCACGCTTGCAGCGCCTGCCTGCGGATCTGCCGCCTGACGGCCGTCTGCTTTTTCTTACGCGTATCGTATAGCTTTTCGCCTACGGAGCCCTATCGGTCATACTGGTTCTCCATTTGGCACAAATCGGGCCGAGCAGCGCCAGGATCGGAGTTTGCCGAACTGAGGCATTAAATCATCCGTAAATCCATTAATTCCCAAAGTCCCTGGACCCCTGATCCGGACAAACAGGAACTAAAAAGGGACAATTGAGACACGGATGGACACGGATAAAGACTGATGAACGCGAAAACTTTGGACAAATCGGACAATTGCGGAATTACCTGAACGCTCCTCCATCTACCCTGCTACGCTCATCTATGTATCTGAGCCCTCTCTATGCCCGGTCTCAGCGATGAAACCCGGTCTTGGCGGGCGAGGGGTGAACGGGGGAAACAGGTCCGCTGAAAAGACCACACGTGATGATTATCTAATGCAGGTGAAGAAAAAAAAACCGACGCCGTGAATGTCGGAGTTCGGATGGCCGATATCACACGCAGGAGAAAGGGAGGTTTTCCGAATCACCCTTTCATCTGCTAACCTTTCGTTTTAAGGAGTTATTCACATGCCCGGCAAAAAATTTGGCTTTTTAGCCCTGGCTTTTATTTTGGTGTCAGCAGTATTTGTCCCGGCCCTCTTAACCGGCATCGCCTCTGCTGAGTGCTTAGTGGTGAACAGCCTGACCGCAGTGCAGTTGTTTGATACCCCCAACGACTACAAGTGGCAGGGGAACTGGGACCCTCGATTTGACGTCGACTGGCAGACTCATTACGGCATCACCTACGTGCGCGATTGCGACGCACGTTGCGATCGCTGCGACGTCCGTGAATACGACCGTTCCGTTGCTCGAGACTGCGACAGTTGCAAACCTTGCCCCTCGATCACCGGGTATCGTTGCAACCTCTACAGTTGCGCCTGGGTCCGCGATTACGGCTGCACCTCATGTCCCATCAGGTGAAGTGGTTTTTCTTGTTGCCGCTGACCAACTCTTCTCCTTCGCCGGGGAAAATCAGGCACTCGGGATCGAAGCCATCCCCGACAGGGCTTTGAGCGCGTGATTTGGGCCAGATTCCGGCCACGGGCTCCGGGCCTTCCAGCGCGGCCGGCGACGGCGCAGTATCGACCAGCCTGGGATCGGCCCCCAGATCGACTCCCGCCACAGCGGCGCTGAATTCTATTGGAATGCCGTTCGGGTCAAAGGAGTAGATCGAGTGGATAATGCCGTGATCCATCACATCGGAGACCCAGAAGCCGGCGGCATTGAGGGTTTCCCGAAGCGCGCACAGCGATTCGCCGTCTTCGACCGCAAAAGAGACATGGTCAAAAACCATAGGGCCGGAGACGGGAATGCCATGATCTTTTACCGCAACAGGCTCGACATTTGGCCATTCGAAAAAGACCACATAATTTTGGGGACAGATTTCGAAGAAATAGAGTTTGTATCCCTTTTTCCCGAGTCCCCCCACCAGCCTCATGCCGAGCAGATCGCGCCAGAAGCGAATTGTGCCCTCCATGTCCCTGGTGGCCATAGCGAGGTGGTGAATGCCTTTTAGCCGCACGCTTTAATCCCTCCACGGGAAATCCCAGGCAGTTGCCGTTTCATCGGCTCAATTCGTAACACACAGGGAAAAAAACCTCAACTTTTCGCAGCATGAGACCGGCCGGCCGCAAACAAAGCCTTCAACTGCGGGGGCAGTAGTATGCTCCCAAAGCTCATGGACCGGTCTAATCGGCATTGTGCTTGCGAGTTTTAGTGGAGATATCGTATGATTCCATGGGCGCCGAGGGTTTTCATATCAAGTTCAAGACCGGTCTGCTGATCTGATTCGGCATCCTCCGGCGGCCACCTTGAACAATTATTCAGGTCAATAAGGTACGTGGTGGAGACGATTTGAAGCTCGAGGCGTCGATCCCGGACAATTCCTTATATTTAATGCTGCAAACGAAAAAGAGAGCGGGGCATCCATCTTATGGCGAATGCCCATAATTGGAGTCCAGGAGTCAATCCCTGGTTTATCGCGGCCGCCATGATCCTGCCCACGTTCATGGTGGCTCTGGATACATCGGTCGCCAATGTCGCACTTCCCCATATCGCCGGCAGTCTGTCGGCCACCATCGACGAAGCTACCTGGGTCCTCACCAGCTACCTGGTCGCCAATGCCATTGTACTGCCCATTTCGGGCCGGCTCGCCCAGTTTCTGGGTCGAAGACGCTTCCTTATAATCGCGATGGTCGCGTTCATCATTTCATCCCTTGCGTGCGGGGCCGCCTTCAACCTGGACATGGTCATAATCGCCCGTGTACTCCAGGGCGCGAGTGGGGGGGCGTTGATTCCGATAGCTCAGGCTATCCTTCTCGAGAGCTTTCCGCACTCAAAGAGAGGAGAAGCTATGGCGGTCTATGCCATCGGAGTCATCGTAGCCCCCGTCATCGGCCCCACGCTCGGCGGTTGGATTACCGATAATTACTCCTGGCGCTGGATTTTCTATATTAATTTACCGGTCTGCATGCTGGCAATCTTGCTGACCAGGCTCCTTATCGAGGACCCTCCATATATTCGGGCGAAAGCCCCGAAATCAGTCGATTACCTTGGCTTTATTCTGATGGCTGTGGGTCTGGGGGCACTACAGGTCGTTCTCGATAGAGGGCAAATATCTGATTGGTTTTCTGCTCTCTGGGTGTGGCTGGCCGTTATCGCCTCGGGGGTCTGCTTGCTTGGTTTTGTGATTAGGGAGTTAACTGCGAGGGAGCCGATAGTCGACCTGCACATTTTGGCAAACCGCAACTACGCTGTTGGGCTCGTTCTGGCCATGGTCTACTCGATCGCTCTGTACGGAACGTTAGTGATACTGCCTCTTTTTCTGCAAAACCTGATGGGATATACCGCACTGGCAAGCGGACTGGTGATGACTCCACGCGGAATGGGCGCACTCGTTTCAGTAATTTTCGTAGGCCGGCTCGTAGGCAAGATCGACGCCCGCATCATGATTATTACCGGCCTCATCGTCTTTTCTTTCGCCTGCTTTCTTTTCGGTGAATTCAATCTTGAGATTTCCATGAGCAGCGTCATCTGGCCCAACGTTATCATGGGATTGGGGCTCGGAATGATCTTCGTTCCCGTGACCACTCTTGCGGTGGGAACGCTGCCCAATGAAACGATAGGGAACGCAACCGGCCTGTATAATCTGATGCGGGGTATGGGCGGGAGCATCGGCATTGCAGTAGTCACCACTTTGCTTGCCCGGCATGCTCAACTGCACCAGTCAATGATCGTCTCTCATCTCACGCCGTATGATCCGGCGTTTCGACAATCATTCCACGGGGTGACGGAGTTGTTCTCCACTCAATGCGATCCGGTCACGGCCATGAGAAAAGCTTATCGGTCAATCTACCATATCCTTGTGGTCCAGTCTACTCTCCTGGCGTATATGGATAATTACAGGCTCCTTGGTTTCTTTTCCTTGCTCGGCGTCCCAATAGCGATGCTTTTCAAGAGGGTTGCCGTGAAGAGAACTATACATCCTTCCCTCGAGCCATGATATGTGCGCGTCCTCGTTATATTTTCCGCCTTCGTTTCCGCCGCTTCACCCCTGGAGCCGGCGGAGTCCATAACTTAAACTTTGCGAATGGCTTTACCATGAAAATACCCTCCCATATTTCATTATCGGAACGGCCGCATTAGAAGGTCAGCCTCAGAAGCCCGGCCTCATCCGTGATAGTACCAGTGCTTCCGGGGGAGATGCTGATAACGTTGCCGCTGCCATTGGACTGGATGCCGACGACATAAGATGTTTTGGCCGCCAGTCCGGCCACAAGGACGGTGTTCACGCCAGTCGGGGCAGACAAGGTGGTACCCGTGAACGCCCCATTACCGCTCACCGGAAAATAGACTGCTGCACCGCCAAACGCCGCACCGTCAAATGCCGTGCCGCCGGTGCTCTTCAAGTAGGCAGCCGCAGCCATGGCCACACCAGGATCGGCCCCCTGCAATACGTGGAGGAAACGGACATCGGTGGGCATGGACGGGTCCTCCACCGTGAGGACATATTGTGTCGGCTCCAGTTGAGCTACAGGATTCAGATTACTTACGTCGAAGGCTGCAGTGATTTGTGGATTGGACGGCAGGAGCGTTTGCACGAACAACTGCTGTCCGCTGTCCATCGTCTCGATGGCCACGTTGGCGATGATGGCCGGGTCGTTGACAAGGCACAGATTGAAGCGCTTGAAAAGCCCGGGGTGCAGTGAGGCAGCACGGTCGTAGACCACGATGTAGTCGTTGTTGAGCCATATGATCGACCGGGTAGCCTGGGTTATGTCATTTGCGCCGGTATTGGGTGACCAGATGTCAATATAACGGTTGAAGAGATTGGTCAGATCGCTAGTCGCGTAAACGTAGTTTGGGCCGCTGCTGGTGATGGTTGTCGGGTCGCCGGCATCCATTCCTTCCATCCACTGGCTGCCGTTGGCCCACTCTCCGTATTCGTACCAATTGAGATCCGGCGTGCCGTTTGGACTCCAGTTCTGCAGAGCCAGCGTGTTGTGATACATGGTGGTCATGCCGAGACAGTTGTTGTCGTAATTGCTCATTTCCTTGGTGAGCCATTCTCCATTCCGGTAGAACTCGAACTGTCCGCCATCGCCATCCTGGTGGTTAATGGAGATCCAACTTGCACGGTAGTCGAACATCGTGTTGTTTGCACTCCAATCGCTGTGCGCCACGATCCGGCCGGCCGGCGGGTCATAGAAGGTGGTAGGGAAGGCCGGCCGCGGATCGGTGGCCGCAGGCGCAGCCGGATCGAGCAGCAGAAAATAGAGGATCGAACTGGTAGAGCTATAGCTCCAGGGTGAGGTGATGCGAGACATCAGGGCGTTGGGACCGCCTTCGGTGGCGTTGACCGCGAACCAGCGAGCGGAATTCAGATGGGCGGTCTTGCCGTTTTGCTGGTCTAAGAGCGCCAGAAGCGAGAACGGCTGCATGAAGTCGGGCGTCACCCACAGGCGCAACAGGTCGCCGTAGCTGCCGTATTGATACACCGGACCCAGCCAGGGTTGAGCTGAGAAGGTTTGTGCCGTTGGGGTGAGCGAGGAGATGTATCCAATGACGTAGCGGTCCCAGATCGGCGCGCCGATCAACTGTATCTGCGGGCCGGAGTAGCCTTGGTCGTTGAAACCAGCGGTCTGGAGCGCCAACAGTTGCCCGAGGATAAAAGAGAAGGAATGGCCATAAAGCATGCCCTCGGGCGGCAGTCCACCGCTGGCCAGGCCAAAGCCGGCGCCGCTGCCCGGTAGACCGTAGGCGGCTGTCACCACGGAGGGGTCGCCGAACATCGCAAACTCCTGGTACAGCCAAGCGCCATTGGCGTCCGGAATGTAGCTGCGAATTGTGTTTCCCAACTGGGACGCGGGAGCACTGCCGTTGACGGGCGGGTCGTCATCCGGGTCGATACTCAACCCCATCATGGTCAGCAGGCGGGCATGGCCCAGATAATAGTTGTTGGCAGCCATACGGTACGGCGCGTTATTAGGCAGAAGCTGCGGATCGTTCGTGACGCCCACGGGCGCCGGATGATCGCCGCCGGTGGTGGAGGCGTTCAAACAATCGTTTGCCCAGATCAGGAAAACATTGCGGATGGTTGCCTTGTCACCGGCAGTGAGAATCGGGTTTCCGTTGCCGTCGACGGCGTTGTAAATCCAATCGACGATAAGCGGCCACTGTTCGCCCGAGCCGTTAGCGCGGTTGTACACAGCAAACATGGGGTCGCGGAACGGAGCGTTGGCGAGATGTCCCAGTGCTGCCTGGTTCATGGCAACCATCAGCATGTTCCGGGCATACTGAGCATACTGGATGCGCGATGTGGGGCTGGGGTCGATCAGAGAATTGAAAGCCAACACGATGCCATAGGCTTCTGTGAGATATCCGCTATAGCCCTGAACATCTCCCGGGTCGGGATAGACGGGATTGGCCACGCCGTTGGGAAAAAACTGTGTCTCATAGATCGAGACAGCCTGATTCAGCAACGGCAGCATTCCCTGCTGGTAGATCGGGTTGCTCGCCGTGGCCCAGCTTTGCAGGCGAGGCAAGTCGTTCGTGGTGATCCATAACCGCGGATGGCTGCTGACAGGGTAAGGAATTGAAGCTGTAGGTGTGGAGTAATTGGCCGTAACGATCGTATTGGCTGCGGGCATGGTGAGCGTGGTTGCAGCCTGGTTGGGGTTGCTCACGGCCGCTCCGGTCCAATTGAGAAACGACTGTCCGGCAGGCGCGGCGTTGGCGTTGATCGTGACCACGCTGCCCGCGGCATATGCGCCGCTCCCGGTCCCGTTCACGACGTTCAGCGTGTAGGCCGGTGTGGAGTAGTTGGCCGTAACGGTCGTGTCGGCTGCGGGCATGGTGAGCGTGGTTGCAGACTGGTTGGGGTTGCTCACGGCCGCCCCGGTCCAGTTGAGAAACGACTGCCCGGCAGGCGCGGCGTTGGCGTTGATCGACACCACGCTGCCCGCGGCATATGCGCCGCTCCCGGTTCCGTTCACGACGTTCAGCGTGTAGGCTGGTGTGGAGTAATTGGCCGTGACGGTCGTGTTGCCTGCCGGCATAATGAGCGTAGTTGAAGCCTGGCTGGGGTCGCTCACGGCCGCTCCGGTCCAATTGAGAAACGACTGCCCGGCAGGAGGGGCGTTGGCTTTAATCGTCACCACCTGGCCCGCGGCATATGCGCCGCTCCCGGTTCCGTTCACAACGTCCAGCGTGTAGGCCGGTGTGGAGTAATTGGCCGTAACGGTCGTGTTGGCTTCCGGCATGGTGAGCGAGGTTCTGGCCTTGCCGGGGTTGTTCACGGTAGCTCCGGTCCAATTGAGAAATGACTGACCGGCAGGCGCGGCGTTGGCGTTAATCGTTACCACCTTGCCTGCAGCGTATGCGCCGCTCCCGGTTCCGTTCACGACGTCCAGCGTGTAGGCCACTGGAACGGTGATTGAGTTGCTGAAGACCGACCCCGGATTTTTCACGGAAAAAGAGGCGGAGGCGGCGGGTCCCTGATAACCGGTTGCCGTGATGGTTGTGGGAGTTACGGATAGGATCACCAACTGGACAGGAACGTCGCCAACAGTGTCAAACACCACGGCGCCCGACCGAAAGCCGGAACCTTTGATGGTGGTTGTGAACGCTCCAACATTGAGAGGATTGGGCGAAACAGCATTAATCCTCGGCCCTCTTGCAAGTATGTAGACGTAGGTGGTTGCCGATATCTTCGGATTGGTCGTGCTGGTCGCGGTAATCTCTACGGAGTTCTGCTCCGGAAGCTTAGCAGGCGCCTTATAGAGCCCTGCTGAAGTAATCGTCCCTGCTTTGGAGTTACCCCCTTTCACACCCGCTACCGACCAGGTGATGCCGGTGCTTGATGAATCAGTCACCCGGGCTGAAAATTGGACGATTTGTCCAACACCCGCCGTCGCATTGGCCGGGGAGACCGTTATTTCCTGAGCGTATAGAATGCCCACGGGCGTGAGCAATAGAGCGAACAGAAAAAAACCAAGATTCCTCACGATACGCATTTGAAAAACCTACTTTGGCGGCACCTTCCTGAATATCTTCACTGCAGGTTGAAGTTTCACCGAACATCGGCGGCGTAATTGTAGAGATTTCCCCAATTTGGCTGCGTCCATCCAGGCCACCGGCAGCCGGCAGCATCCCGTATGCAGCCTCGCTCGCTGAGTTGCGAGCATCACTACAGTTATTTGAGGTGTAACTACCTATTGAAAAAGTTCGCTTTTCAGCAACGTATTGCCTTAAGTCCATGGTACGTAGGCAAAGGTGATGCCAATATTAAAATCGTCAACCTGTTCACGAGCCGAACATGCGATCTATATTGCTCAAGGACTGAGATGGATCAAGACTCTGAGCCTTCTGAAAGCACCATTTTGGCGGGAGCAAATAACAACTCGATTTCAAACGCAGCTATATGAATTACAAGAAAGGAATCTCACTGATATACTAATTCATTTCGGAGGCTTCCCACCGGGGCCTTCCGGAGAGAACCAACCGCAGGTATTTGCCTGCAGCAGTGCATGTTTCGACCTGCAAAAGGTTGGAGGGCATAAGGGCTTCCAAATTGACGGGGCCACCTGCCCCGGCCCACCGCGACTGCGAGAGCAGTGGGTTGTTCAGGAGAGTATGGCTCTATGAGCACTTCTGCCGATGTGGAGTGCACTATGACTTTGGGGGCACTTGGGAACCCTTCGACGCTTTTCGGGAGGGAATTTTTCGAAGATTATTCGGGCGGCAACTGTCCGTTTCGTTCGTACGCTTGCCATTCTTTTCTTTTCATCAGCCGAACATTGGCTTCGCGGCACTCTGGACACCCCTGGTATTGGCCGTCCTTCGATTGTCGCCACATGGTATACAGCATACCGGGTAGAATAAAACAGCACCAGAGCGTTATTTCGATTTTTCGAGAGCCTTTGGCAATAACCTTGCTCTCCCCGACGTAATTACATGATGGGCAGATGATCTTCATGTTTGCTCCTTTTGTTGATAAAAATGAATGCTCCATATAAAACTTTCCCCACGTATTGGCAACTCTTTCGCGACACTTTTTTCGATGGCCCTTACGTTTCACCATCGCTCAATCGTTTCTGTCACAGCAACCACTATATATTGCACATGCTGCACTCCGGGGATCGCCGGAGTCGCCCAGCGGCCATCAATAACCTGCGCTTTCGGCGCGTAGAGGCGTATGGTAACGCTTGGCACGCCCCGGGCGGGGGGACGGCGGCCGGTTGGATTTCTTGTCCTTGCCGGGCGATTCCTGCGGTATACAGCTCTGTTGAGGAGAATGCCACACCAAAGGTGATGTGCACAACTGGATTGCCCTGCTGAGGCTCAATCTATTGAAATTTTGTCAAGGATTTTTCTGTATGTTATTGTTCGTTCTTCGGTTAATTCAGGGTCTGGTGAACCGATCCTTAGCTCGTTTCAGTCCGGAAAGGGTCCTTTTACGAACGGAAAGGCCAAGTATCTTACCCGGTGTTTCAGGCCGGACAACAGCTCGCAGTTTTCATTGAGCATCGCGCTGGAGGCAAAAAACCAAATTGAGCATGCAGCAGATCAGAAATTTCAGCATTATTGCCCATATCGATCACGGTAAATCCACCTTGGCCGACCGTCTGATTCAGCTTGCCGGCATGGTTACCGATCGGCAGTTCCGTGACCAATTCCTTGATAACATGGAGATCGAAAGGGAAAGAGGCATTACCATCAAAAGCCAGACCGTGGTGCTCCCTTACACGAGCCGATCCGGTGAGGTATTCAGGCTCAATCTTATCGATACTCCCGGCCACGTGGATTTTTCTTACGAAGTATCCCGCGCATTGGCTTCGTGCGAGGGAGTGCTCCTTCTCGTGGACGCTTCTCAGGGAGTTCAGGCGCAGACGATAGCCAATCTATATGCAGCCATGGAGCATGACCTCACCATTATCCCGGTAATCAACAAGATCGACCTGCCTTCGGCCGATATCGACAATGTCAAAGAGCAAATAGAACATGATCTGGGGCTTGATTCGGACGATGTCGTCCTGTGCTCCGCAAAGGAAGGGATTGGAATTGAAGATGTTCTCGAAGCCATAGTAAACCGGATTCCGGCGCCGTCGGGAAATGCTGAAAAACCTCTCGCAGCACTGATCTTCGATGCTCATTATGACTCTTTTCGGGGCACCGTCGTGAGCTGCCGTGTTTTTGACGGTACAGTTCGGCCCGGAGACATCATCCGCCTCATGTCCAATGGAGCGACTCACAAGGTGGAAGAGGTGGGTGTCTTCCGCTTGAGCAGGGAGTCTCAAAAAGAACTTTCGGCGGGTTCGGTGGGGTACCTGATTGCAGGAATAAAGACCGTGGCCGATGTCAGAATCGGTGACACCATAACCTTGGATTCCAATCCCGTTGAATCTACCCTACCCGGATTCAAGGATATAAAGCCCGTGGTCTTTTCCTCCATCTACCCCATTTCGTCCGATGATTATCCGTCTCTTTTAGATTCGCTCGAAAAGTACCGGCTGAACGATGCATCGCTGACGTATCAGAAAGATTCCTCCGTAGCCCTGGGCCAGGGATTTCGTTGCGGCTTTCTCGGGCTTCTTCACCTGGAGATTGTCCAGGAGCGGCTGGAGCGTGAGTTCGATCAGTCCATTATCATGACGGTGCCAAGCGTTCAGTATCAGTTTACGCTGCTCGATGGCACTTCCCTAACCGTGGAAAATCCTCAATACTATCCAGACCCCATTCTTATCAAAAGTTCGGCGGAACCCTTTATAAAGGCAATGATTATCATCCCCGAGCGCTACATGGGCGCCGTGATGAAGTTGTGCCTGGAGCGCCGGGGAGCCAATCCCAAGGTCGCTTATCCGACACCGGCCCGGATGGAAATCACGTTCGATATGCCCCTCGCCGAGGTCGTCTTCGACTTTTACGACAGGCTGAAAACAGTCACTCAAGGATACGGCTCATTTGACTACGAGCTAATCGAATACCGGGAAAGCGATTTGGTAAAGCTGGATATCCTTGTGAACGGAGAAAAGGTCGACGCCTTGTCTCTAATTGTGCACCGTGAACGTGCGAGGGAGTGGGGGGTGCAGGTCTGCGACCGCCTTAAGGAGGAGATACCCAGACACAACTTTAAAATCGCCATTCAAGGCGCCATCGGGGGAAAGATAATCTCTCGTTCCACCATTTCGCCCTTCAGAAAAGATGTCACGGCCAAATGCTACGGTGGGGACATAAGCAGGAAGCGCAAACTCCTCGAAAAGCAGAAGGCAGGGAAGAAAAGGATGAAAATGGTGGGCTCCGTTATGATCCCTCAGAGTGCATTTGTTTCCGTCCTCAAAGCCAGAGATGAGTAGTGAATGGTGAATAGTGAATGGTGAATGGTGAATAGTGAATAGTAAAAAAAACAAAGACAATTCCGCTTGGTGAACCCTCACTAGGTTTCGGGTTCGCGGTTACCGCCGAGTAAGCATGTGAAACGCTGAACGCTCACTTCGCTTGCGTTCGCGCTAATCGTTCGGAAGCATGTGAGATGCTTCGAGTTCGCGCCCGATTCCTTGTGAGGGCGCTTTGTGAGGCCGCATCGCTGTGCGACGAATGGTGAATGGTGAATGGAAAACAATAATCTTGTAAATTCCGTCTTAGAAAGCTTTTCTCCGCGACCTCCGCGGCCCCACGTGAAAGCCTTACCCGGACTCTACGTTCACATCCCGTTCTGCGGCTCAAAGTGCCCCTACTGCGATTTCTACTCTGTTGCTTCCCGTGCTGCAATCCCGGCATGGCTGCAAGCCGTTCAAAAGGAGGCAATTCTATACAAGGAAAGATTCCACGAGTTTGACTCACT